>ULWU01058157.1_pt1 | contig 15798 bp, 9 predicted proteins | sample 1960661 | NCBI WGS metagenome assembly ULWU01 (sample SAMEA4835821, study PRJEB28245) | human gut metagenome | biome: gut microbiome; material: fecal sample | place: Denmark | collected 2008
ATGTTGCGCATGGCCTTCTTCTGTACGTCGTCGTGGAAATATTTGTGAATCAGCGGTGCCTTCTCGACCAGCTCCTCTTCCGAAAAACGGGTGGCGAACTCGGCCTCCAGCGCATTGAAGGCATCTTCGCGCTCATGCTTCATCGTACCGCTGGTGGCGATGGCGTAAGCCTTGTCGTAAAGCTCCCGAATGATGGTCTGACGCAGCTCTTCATCATTCACCTCGTGGCAATAGGTCCGTTTCACGTCCTTGCCCAGCTCCTTCGAAAGTTCGATCTGTACGGCACAGTGTTTCTTAATCTCTTCGTGAGCGAACTTGATAGCTCCGAGCATCACCTCCTCGGACACCTCCTTCATCTCGCCCTCGACCATCAGAATATTGTCGATGGTACCGCCGACCATGATGTCCAGATCGGCGTCCTGCATCTGCGAGAAGGCCGGGTTGATGACGTACTGCCCGCCGATACGGGCCACACGCACCTCCGAAATCGGACCGCCGAACGGGATGTCCGAAACAGCCAGTGCAGCCGATGCGGCCAGTCCGGCCAGAGCATCGGGCTGAATATCTTTGTCCGCCGAAATCAGGTTTACGGTCACATATACCTCGGCGTGATAGTCCGACGGAAACAGGGGACGCAGCGCACGGTCGATCAGACGGGCTACGAGGATCTCGCTGTCGTTAGCCTTGCCCTCACGCTTCATGAAACCGCCGGGATAGCGACCGCAAGCGGCATATTTCTCCTTATACTCCACCTGGAGCGGCATAAAATCAGTGTCGGGTTTCGCGTCCTTGGCGGCTACCACCGTTCCCAGGAGCATCGTATCTCCCATCTTCACCACGACGGAGCCGTCGGCCTGCTTGGCCAGTTTGCCCGTTTCGATCATGATTTCGCGGCCGTCTGCCAGCGTGATCGTCTTCCGGACTGCATTGTACAACTTCTTTTCTTCCATAGATATTTTTACGTCAAAATGTATGTTCCAAATTACAAATGGGGCTGCCAAAAGAAACTTTGGCCAACCCCATTTTTCTGCCTCCGGGACTATTTACGGAGATTGAGCGTCTTGATGATTGCTCGGTAGCGCTCGATATCGACCTCTTTCAAATACTCCAGCAACTGGCGGCGCTTGCCGACCAGACGCAGCAACGCACGCTGTGTACCGAAGTCGTGTTTGTTGCTACGAAGGTGTTCCGTAAGGTGGTTGATACGGAACGAGAACAGCGCGATCTGGCTCTCGGGAGAACCCGTGTCGGTGTTGGACTTTCCGTACTTACCGAAAAGCTCCTGCTTTTTTTCAGCTGATAAATAACCCATTTTCAAAAGTTTATTTAGTTCCACTCTACGACGCATTCCCCTTACCGTGAATAACGCCAGAGCGTGGCGCAAAGGTACGAACTTAATTCACAATAACCAACTTAAACGAATACAATTTTTTAGCTGAAGAGCCCTCTTTTTTTGCAAACCGGAGCGAAAAACACTATTTTTGCCAAAAAAGAAGACACATAGAACATGAAAAAGATCGCCCTGCTGCTCTACACCGTTATCGTTCTGGTCCTTGCAGCGAGCTGCGACCGCCGCGCAGAGTACCTTACGGCAAGCGGCGCGATGCTGGGTACGACTTTCCAGGCAACGGGCGACATCACGGACTGCACCGCACAGGAACTCTACCGGGCCATTATGCAAATCGACGCCGAAGCCAAGGCTTCGATGTCGATTTTCGACTCCACCTCCCTGCTGAGCCGCATCAACCGGGGAGAGACCGACTCGCTCGACGAACATATCATCTACAACCTCCGTCTGGCCGAACGGTTCAGCCGCTTGAGCGAAGGTCACTACGACGTGACGGTCAAGCCGCTGGTCGATGCCTGGGGATTCGCCGGGCACGAGGCGGAACGCACCCCGAACCTCGATTCGCTCCTGCAATTCGTAGGTTACCGGCGCGTCCATATCCGGGACGGCAGGCTCGTGAAGGACGATCCCCGCGTACAGCTCGATTTCAACTCGATCGCCAAGGGCTATACGGTCGATCTGGTCGCGGCCCTCATGGAGCGCTGCGGCGCGAAGAACTATCTGGTGGAGATCGGCGGCGAATGCCGCTGCCAGGGTGTCAGCAGCAAAGGCATTCCCTGGCGGATCGGCATAGAAACTCCCTTCGACGGCAATATGTCCGACGGCGCCTATCTCACCGGACGTATCCGCATGAGCGAAGGAGGCCTGGCCACTTCGGGCAACTACCGCCGCTTCTACCGCGACGCCGCAGGCAATAAGATATCCCACACGATCGACCCGACAACGGGCCGCAGCGTCACGTCACGATTGCTTTCCGCCACCGTGGTCGCGGACAACTGCGCCGAAGCCGACGCCATGGCGACCATGTATTTGAGCCTGGGCGCGAACAAGGCCATCGCCCTCTCCCGGAAAATTCCCGACGCGAAGGTCTATTTTATCCTCGACGACGGGAAAGACGGCTACGAAATTTACTGCTCGCCGGCGATGCAAGAAATGATGATTCCAGAATAATCCCATTGCGTACGAATGAAACAAGTTCTATTTCTCTATAACCCCCAGTCGGGAAAAGGAAAAATCGAAAAAGATTCCCAAGCCATCGGCGAAATGTTCCGGCAGGCCGGCTACTCGATCGTAGACGGCCCGATCGATTTCAGCCGCAACCCTTTCAATGGACACGAAACGGTCGATCTGGTGGTCGTGGCGGGCGGCGACGGCACGGTCAATTACGTGGTCAATCGGATGAAGGAGAAGCACCTCGACCTGCTGCTGGGCATCATCCCGGCAGGTACGGCCAACGACTTCGCCGGAGCGCTCGGCATGGAGAAAAACCCGGTCAAGGCGGCGGCGCAACTCCTCGGCGGCACGGAAGAGCGGGTCGATTGCGGACGCGTGAACGACCACTATTTCGTTAATATCTTCAGTTTCGGCATCTTCACCACCACGTCCCAGCGCACGCCGGACAAACGCAAGCACCAGATCGGCAAGCTGGCCTACCTGATCGAGGGCGTGAAGGAGTTCCGCTCGGTACACGGCATTCCGCTGCAAATTCTCGCCGACGGCAAAGCCTTCGACCTCGAATCGCTCATGGCCTTGATATTCAACGGAGAAACGGCCGGAGGATTCCACCTTGCCCCCCGCTCGAGCATTAAGGACGGTATGTTCGACTGTCTGTTGCTGCAAAGGCGCAACATGCTCTTCTCGGTCGTATCGATGCTCCGTCACCTGCTGGGCGGTCGGCCCTCGCAGGTAAAACATTTCCGAGCCCGCACGCTCGACATCACCTCGCCGATCAACGAACCTACCGACGTGGACGGACAGAAGGGGGCCGATTTCCCGCTGCACATCGAATGTCTGCACAACGAGCTCCGCGTCGTCTGCCCGCTGTCGGAGGCACCCCGCCGGGGCCGGTTCGCCTATTTCAAGAATCTGATCAGCAAACTGGCATGGTGGCGGACGAGATAACCCTGCAAAAAGTTTCGATCTCCCGCATCAAGCAGGAGATGCGGGACGTTTATTACCTGTCGGACGACCTGGTGATCGCTTCGTTCGACATCCACCGCGATACGCTGGGCAACTACCCCGCCCTGATCGACGGCTTCTCGGCGATCATCATGGCCAGCGGTTCGGCCGTCGTAGCGATCGATACGGAAGAGTACGAAGTCGTGCCCGACACGATCGTCTTCTTCAGCCCCGACCGCGTGATCCGCACGGTGGCCAGCACCAGCGATGCGGCGGCCTATTTCGTCGCCTGTTCCAAATCGTTCATCAACGAGATCCAGATAGACCTTTCGGCCTCGCTGCCCGTCTATATGCGTTTCGGCAAACAGCCCTGCCTGCGGGTGACACCCCAGGACACGCACGAGATCCGACAGGTGTTCCAACTCATCAAGACGATTCTTGCCAGCGACAAGGAACATTACAGACAGGAGATCATCCGCTGCCTGTTCACCGCAGTCTTCTACATCATCACCGAGCTGAACATGCGCGAGCAGAAAAACACGGTCAAGTTGGGGCGCGGCGAGGTGATCTTCGAAGAGTTCATGGAATTAGTCCGGCAATACAGCAAACAGGAGAGGAACGTCCGGTTCTATGCCCGCCGCCTCAACATCACCCCCAAATACCTTTCGACCGTTTCCAAGGACGTGAGCGGCAAAACCGCCGCCCGGTGGATCGACGAAGCGGTGATCCTCGAGGCAAAAAGCCTGCTGCGCTATTCGGGCATGAGCATCCAGGAGATCGCCTATCACCTCAACTTCTCGACCCAGTCGTTCTTCGGCAAATATTTCAAACAACACACGGGCTACAGCCCGTCGCGGTTCAAGCGCAAGGGCAGCTGACGGACCGAGGCATCCCGGAATAAAAAAGGGACGTGTCAAATCGAGAAATTCGGCGCATCCCTTTTCAGGTATGTAAAAACAGGTAAAATACAAGGCATCGAGGTTCACGGCGAAGAGTGTGTACCGACGCACATGATCGAGCCGTGACACCGATAATAACGAAGCAGTTTGCCTGTTATGACGCACCGCCTTTTTCGACCGAAAGATTATCGCACCCCGGCTTTCTCCCGATCGGAACCCTTTTTCCTCGGCGACGGTTTGGTCTTGCGGACCGGCGGCTTCCGGTCGAACGCCTTCTCCACTTCGATCTCGAAATCCGAAAGCACGTTCATATAGTTGATAAAGGCATCGTAGGACGATTCGTAAGGATTGAAATAGGCATGTACGTCCCCGTCCGACAACCACTTGGTCGCCATATAATAGAAATGATCCGAAGCCTGCATGAAGTTCCACACGTGGTCGAAATCGGGATCCTTCAGCCGGGCGATCTTATCCCGCAGGGCATACAGTTTTCCGAAAGCTTCGTTCTGCAATTCGTTGCCCAGCCACGCCGTGATGTCACGTTCCTCGTCCGCCCAAGACATCACGTGCGGACAATGGAGTACGGCGACGGGCTGGTATTTCGCAGCGGCTTCGCTCACCGTAGCGAACTCCAACCCCTCCCGCTTCAGAACAGCCGGAACGAGCGCCTTCATAAAGTCGAAAATACCCGTATCGGCACGCTGGTGCTCGCCGAAGGTTTCGTAATCCATGAAGAGATTGACCACATCCCCCTCCAGCTCGTCCGAAGCGAGCCACCCCGTGTATTTTTCCGCCGTGAGAGGCCATTGGTCCCACCCTCGGTTGGAGAAACGGAACGCGATGTCGTCCGAGAGCTTGTAATTGCGCAGCAACAGCCTCAAGCGCTGGTCGAGCGCATTGGCATAAACATAGCCGGGCGACTTCCATCCCAGTACGTGTCGGGCTCCCTCGGCCAACATGGTCTTGAAACCCATCTCGGCCACATCGGAGCCGATCCGGTCGGAATAGATCAGTTCGGTATTGCGAAAGGCGGTCGGCGCAACGCCGAACTCCTTTTTCATCAGTTCGGTATGGAGCGCAACCTGCTGCATGAAATCCTCCTTCGACGAAAGCGAAGCCAGCGAATGGGAGTAAGTTTCGGCCAGGAACTCCACGCAGCCCGTCCGGGCCAGGCGGCGGAACGAATCGAGCACCTCGGGCGCATACGCCCGCATCTGTTCGACGGCCAGCCCCGTCAGCGAAAAGGTACAGCGGAAACGCCCCTCGCTCTGCCGGATCAGATTGAACAGCAAGGCATTCATCGGCAGATAGCACTCACGCGCGACCTTCTGCATGATCGAGCGATTGGTCAGGTCGTCCAGGTAGTTGTGGTCACGGCCCATATCGAAGAAACGGTAACGCTTCAGCCGCCAGGGCTGGTGTACCTGAAAATAGAAACAAATCGTTTTCATACTCCGCAAATATTTTAATTGTTCGCCTCCGCGACGACAGTTTCGTAAACCGTCTTGATCTTCGCTGCGGCATTGGTCCATTTGAGTCCGGTCACCTCTTCCAGCCCTTTCGAAGCGAACATCCTACCCAGAGCCGGATAAGTAAGAAGCCCGTAAATGGCATCGGCCAGAGCATCCACGTCCCAGTAATTCACTTTAATGGCGTAATCCAGCACCTCCGCCACACCGCTTTGCCGCGAGATAATCACGGGAACGCCCGAACGCATGGCCTCGAGCGGCGAAATACCGAACGGCTCCGACACCGAAGGCATGACATAGACATCCGACAGACGGAACATCCGCTGCACCTCCCCGCCCTTGAGGAACCCCGTGAAATGGAAGCGGTCGGCGATCCCCAACTGGGCCACGCGCCGCACCACATGGTTCATCAGATCGCCCGAGCCGGCCATGACGAAACGCACATCCGAAACCCGTTGCAGCACCTTGGCCGCAGCCTCGACGAAATAATCGGGACCTTTCTGGTAGGTGATGCGTCCCAGGAAGGTGACGACCTTATCCTTGACCGCCCGCTCCGGCGCAGCCTCCTCCGACTCGCCGAAACGCACGGCGTTATGCACCGTCACGACCTTATCGGCCAGAATGCCGTACTTGCCGATGACGATGCGACGCGTCAGCTCCGACACCGCGATCACCCGGTCGGCAGCCTGCATACCCGCCTTTTCGATGGCATAGACCCGACGGTTGATATTCTCGCCGCTGCGGTCGAACTCCGTGGCGTGCATGTGCACCACCAGCGGCTTACCCGAAACCCGCTTGGCCGCAATTCCGGCGAAATAGGTCAGCCAGTCGTGGGCATGGATCACGTCGAACTGCCCTTCGAGGTCTTTGGCCACCTGCGCCGCCACCATTGCATACCGGGCGACCTCCTCCATCAGGTTGGCGCCGTATTTTCCGGAGAAGGTGTAGCGCTGTTTCCATACGTCGGTCCACTCGTGTGTCCGGCCGCTGCGAACGAACTCGTCGTGGTAGGCGGCATACTCCTCCGGAGAGATGTAGGGCAACATGTTCGAATCGATGTGGATGAACGAAACCTTCTCGAGCAGCTCTTCGGAAAACTCATGATCGCGCGTACCGATCGTTTCCACGTCGCTCGCATTCACCACGCGGACGAAGCGCTGGTCCTCGTCGCCATAGGCACGCGGCATGACGAAAACGACCTCCACACCGTTGCGTGCAAGACCGCGCGTCATACCGTAGCAGGCCGTACCCAGCCCGCCGGCGATATGGGGAGGAAACTCCCAACCGAACATCAACACTCTCATTTGTATTCTATTTTTTTATTCTAACAATTATATCTTTCCATGTACCCTTATCCGACGGTCGCAGCATCGAATCCGAGGAGTGCTTATTCGCGGCCCGAAACCGTGTCCGCCATGCACCCTTCCCCTAAATCCGCTTCTCGGAGGGAATTTGGGACACTGCGCCCCCGAAAAGGTACACTCAAAGTATATAATCACGTTTCATTTCGTAACTTATTCGACTTCGCGAAACACCGGTCGCCCCTCCCGGCAACCTCCATCCCGGCCTGCCCGGGCCGACAGAAAAAATTTCGGACACCTTACGCGGCGGCAAGTTCTTTTCCTTCGCATCCTTTAGCGCTTTTTCCGAAGACCCGGCAACAACCCGTGTCCCCGGCGACGACGCCAGCGTTCGGTCGTTTCACGGATCATCAACACCGCCCCGACACTCCACGCCTGCGACACGGCGCCCCAAGGCGCATGCGGAGGATCGCCGTCGAATAGCTCGTTGATCGATCCGATACCGTAACTCTGAATCTCCTCGCCGAAACGGGCGAGCAGCTCCTCCGCCCGAGGCAGAAACTCACGGCCACCGAGGTCGAACGAAGCCTTGACATAAAACCAAAGCGGCCAAACCCATACGGAGCCGTTCATCGAAGCCTCCGCACGAACGGCTTCATCGCCCTCGCAGCGGTTCTTATAGCGAGGATTGCGGGGCGAAAGCGAACGCAGCCCTTTGGGTGTCAGCAAATGCTGCCCCACGATCCGAAGCACCGAAGCCTGCTGCTCCTCATCGAGCATCTTGTAATCCAAACCGCACGCCACCACCATATTCGGACGAATCCACCGATTCGGCCCTTCAGGACCTACGAAATCGGCCAGATACCCGTCGTCGCCGCTCCAGAACATCTCCCGAAAAGCGTTCCGAATCCGCTCGGGCCACGCTTTCCACTCGCCGACGAACTCCTCCTCGCCGAAACGGGAAGCCAGCTCAAGGGCATAACACACGGCGTTGTACCAAAGTGCGTTGATTTCGACCGGATACCCGTCCCGCGACACGACGGGGACACCACCCGCCAGCGCATTCATCCAGGTGAGGGCTTTGTCGGGCGCCGAGGCCCACACCAAACCGTTATCGTGCACGGCCACGCCGCCGACGCCCCGGCGATAAGCCGCCAGCAGCTCTTTCATCACGATACCGTAGCGCTTCCATATCTCCTCCTCACCCAGCGTCCGCTGCAACTGCTGAAGCACCCAGAAAAACCAAAGCGGAGCATCCGCAAACATTCCGCCGATGGCCGCAGGATCGGGAATGGCTTCGACGGACGCAGAGAAAATCACGCTTTGCCGCCGACCGAGACTGAGTTCGAAATAACCCGTCGTAAGCAGATCCTCATCTCCCTCGTATCCTCGCTCGATCTCTCTGGCGTATTCGAAATTATAGTACCAGTCGGGAGCCGGCACGAACTCCGCATCCCGACAATCGGTTTGCAGGTACAGCCAGGGAAAATCGGAATACAACCGACACTTCACCCCGCCCGGAATCGGCCGGGAACGTCCGTCGGCCTCCATATTGGCATGCGTGAGCGCATGTTTGTCCCGGAAGGCGAAGAAAGGCCGGAGCCTAAGCCGGACATCGGACGGCGCCTCCAGCAGCGTATAGCGGATCATCAACTGCGTGCGGTTGTGTATCCAGAGCAGCTCTTTCCGCAACACGATGCTTCCCACGCGGTAGGTGATCGTCGGTGTCGGCGTATATTCGAAATCGGTGATGTACTTATGCCCCCGAGGTTCATAGGTTCCCGGGAAACGGTGCAGCGCCAGGTTGAAGGATTGCCCGTCGTGCACGACGGTTTCATCCACCGACGAGAGCAGCACGTAAGCGCGGTCGCTGTCGTCGATGGGTGCCACCATCAGGCCATGATACTTGCGCGTGTTGCAGCAAACGATGGTCGTGCTCATATAGCCGCCTCTGCGATCCGTAGCCAGCATTTCGCGCTGCAACGAATACTCCAGATTTCCCAGTTCCTTCTTATCAAATGTAAGTACCGACATAACTGTTTGTTCTTTATGTTCATTTCCGACAGAGCGGAACGGCAAAATCAGCCCGTACTCCTGCCGGACCCGTCGAATCGTTTATTTCGTTTTCTCCGCCGACCGGATCAGAAAAAGTTCCGGTCCGCTTGAACGATCTTTTCTGAAAGATACTCTTTTTTTCGCAGACCATCAAGTCCAAACCGTGCGAAAAATCAAAAATTATCAGAAAACGACCTTTTTTTCAACAATCATTTCATGCCCACTTCACCAATGCGAAATCCATACGATGCGGCAACATCGGATTCTGCGGGAAAATGCGCAGCGCCATATCGAACATCCCGGCCTGTTCGGGAACATAGTCCAAGGCGAAAGTCACCTGGCTGCCCGAAACCTGCACCTGGCTGAGCGGCACGGTACGGATGACCTCCACGACCCGGTCCGGCTCCACGGGACGGGCCACGACCAGTTCGGCCCCCACGTCCTCCGGAGCGAGTCCGGCCAGGTCGAGCGTAAGCTCGAAATGGTAACTGCGTCCTATGAAGATCGGCTTGTCGCCGACCCGGGCACGCTGCACGTCCACGATCTTCACGGCAGGCCACGCAGCCAGCACCTTGTGCTTCCAGGCGACGATCTCGCGCGCAACGGCGAAGTCGTTCTCCGACAGTTCCCGCTTGCGGGCCGCCAGCCGGTTGTAGAAACGCACCTCATAGTCGCGCAGCATCCGGTTGGTCGTGAAGTTCGAAGCGATTTCGGCAATACATTTTTTCACCGAAGCCATCCACGCACGGGGAATACCGTCGGCATCCCGGTCGTAGTATTTCGGCACGATCTCCTCTTCGATCGTATTGTAAATCATCTCGGCGTCGAGTTCGTTCTGATACTGCGGATCGGAAAAGACCGTCTCCATCGGCAGTGCCCAACCGGCACCCTCCTTGTATCCTTCGACCCACCAGCCGTCGAGCACCGAAAACTGCAGCACGCCGTTCATCACGCACTTTTCACCCGACGTACCCGACGCCTCGAGCGGACGAGTCGGGGTATTGAGCCACACGTCCACCCCCTGCACCAGACGACGCGCCAGCTCCATATCGTAATTCTGCAGGAAGATGATCTTGCCGGAGAACTGCGGCATGGCTGCGACTTCGATGATTCGCTTGATCAGATCCTGCCCCGGCTTGTCATTGGGATGCGCCTTGCCCGCGAAGATAAACTGCACGGGACGCTCCTTGTTATTGACAATGGCCGCCAGGCGATCCAAATCGGTGAAGAGCAGCAACGCTCGTTTGTAAGTGGCGAACCGGCGTGCGAAACCGATCTTCAGCACGTCGGGCTTGATCCCTTCGAGTACCTGCATGACCTGATGGGGCGAATCCATGCGCACATGGCTGGGATCGCAATAGCGACGGCGGATCATGCGGACGAGTTTCTCCTTGAGCACCAGACGTTCCCGCCACAGGTCTTCGTCCGGGATGTCGTACACCTTCTTCCACTCGGAAATACGATATTCGTGCCCCTCGAACCCTTCGGGAAAATAGCGGGCATACAGACGACGCAGGCGCGTCGCCGTCCAGGTCGGGAAGTGCACACCGTTGGTCACGTAACCGATATGCAGCTCGTTTTTGAAGTAGCCCGGCCATAAATTCCCCAAAATCTCTTTGGAAACCTCGCCGTGCAGCCACGACACCCCATTGACCTCCTGCGAAAGGTTGCAGGCGAGCACCGACATCGAGAATTTCTCGTTCGGATCCTCCGGATCGACACGTCCCAGACCGATGAACTGCGCCCAGCCGATCCCCAGTTCCTCGGGATAATGAGACAGATACTGCCGGATCATCGCCTCGGGAAAGGCATCGTGTCCCGCAGGAACGGGTGTATGGGTCGTAAACAGCGACGAAGAGCGGACAATCTCCAGCGCTTCGGAGAAAGTCAGGCGGCGGCGCAGCACCAAATTGCGGATACGTTCCAGGCCGAGGAACGCCGCATGTCCTTCGTTGCAATGGGAAATATCCTGCGCAATATGCAGCGACTGAAGCGCCCGCACCCCGCCGATACCCAGCAGAATTTCCTGTTTGAGACGGTTTTCCCAGTCTCCGCCGTACAGGTAGTGAGTCACCCGACGATCCTCCTCGAGGTTGGCCTCGTAGTCGGCGTCGAGCAGATACAAATCGGTACGTCCCACCCGGCAGAGCCAAATGCGGGCCGTCAGCGTACGCCCCGGCAACGGAATCGTCACAGTCGCCCAGTTACCCACCGCATCGCGTACAGGCTCGATCGGCAGCTTCGAAAAATTCTGGGCCTCGTAAGTCGCCTCCTGCGCTCCTTGAGCGGAAAGCTTCTGGGTAAAATAACCGTACCGGTAAAGCAGTCCGACCGCGACCATCGGCACGTTCTTGTCCGACGCCTCCTTGAGGTAATCGCCGGCCAGAATTCCCAACCCGCCCGAGTAGATTTTCAGCGAAGCGTGCAGGCCGTACTCCATCGAGAAATAGGCGATTTTCGGCGTCGCCGGATCGGGTTTCTCGGACATGTAGCTCCTGAACTGCGCATATACCGCATCGAGCAGCACCAGAAACCGTTCGTCCCGCTCCAACTCCTTCAGACGATTCACACTGAGCAAGTCGAGAAAAGCGATCGGATTACGCTCGCTCCGGTTCCAAAGGTCGGGATCTATCTCTTCGAACAGATCTCTGGCTCCGGGATTCCAGCACCACCAAAGGTTATGAGCCAATTCCTCGAGAGGGCGGAGCCGATCGGGCAGATTCTTCTCCACCATCGTCCGGCTCCAGTCGGGACGTTCGGGACGGAGCACCTGATACACCAATTTAACCTGCTGCTCTGGCAACTGCGCCGTATCCGCAGCCGCATGGTTCATCCGCACATCGGCATTGTCGATCGCCTGGGCATAGGCCTCCTCATACGCCTTGAACAGCCGGCTCCAAAGCGCCTCTTTCGACAACTCGCCCGCAGCACGACGCATCTCCTCCACACGAGCGGCTTCCAACTGCGAAAACCGCAGCACGGCGTCGGCCAGCGCAGAGGCCACCTCGTCGTCGTTGCCGTCCTCGCGGCAGAGCACCGCTACGCCGGGATGCTCCTCCCGCCGGTCAATCCAAAGACCGAACCCGGCCAGCGTCGTGGTGACGGTCGGCACGGAAAAGGCGATCGACTCGAGCGGAGTATAGCCCCACGGCTCGTAATAGGAGGGAAACAGCGTCAAATCCATGCCCACGAGCAACTCGTAATAGCTCTTGTCGAAAATACCGTCCCGGTCATCCAAATACGAAGGTACGAAAATCACATGCACTTTGGACGCGGGATCGGCCAAAGGGCTGCCGTCGATCGCCCGCACGATCGGGTCCCACTGCATATTCTCCAGATAATGGGTCGCCCAGGGCCATTGCGAGCCGTCGATCGGCTGCGAGGGATCCTGCAGGTGTTTCTGCAAGTCGGCGCGGGCCCCCCGGTTGGCGGCCGGCACCATGACGTACAACACGACTTCACGCTCCAGACGCTCCAAACCGGCCAGCCGCTTCATACCCTCCAGCAGCACATCCAGCCCCTTGTTGCGGAATTCGTACCGGCCGCTCGTGCCGACGATCAGCGGATCGTCCTGCAACTTGCGTCCCAGACAGGCTTCCGCCACGGCGATCAAGGCCGTGCGGGCCTCCTCGCGCTTGACCCGATAGTCGTCGCCCTGCCAGACGAAATCGTCCTCGAAGCCGTTAGGCGTAACGGCATCCGCTTCGTGACCGAGCAAATACCGACATTCGACGGCCGTAATTCCACTGACGGTCAGGAAAACGTCGCTGTTGGCCGCCGCCTTCTTTTCGATCGAATGCTTGGCCGTCACGCCGAAACGACGGGCCAGGTCGTCCGCATTGAACGTAGTCAAATCCTTGTAAAGCGCCATTCCGTTTCCGGCGATGCTGCGTCCCAGCACGGTAGCGTGCGTGGTGAACAACGTGGCTACGTAAGGCGACTCCCGGCGCAGATAAAGTCCTCCGGCGGCGGTCATCCACTCGTGGAAATGAGCCGCGACCCGGTCGGCGGACTTACAGAAAGTTTCGACGTAGGAGGCTACGACCAGTCCGGCGGCATAGCCGAACAGCACCGGCTCGATGTAATCCCACTGGCCCGAAATCGAATCCACGCGGTAGCTCTCCCAAAGGAACTTCAAGATGTCGTCCTTGCGGGGAATCAGCGAGGAGAAATCGACCAGGATCACCTGCGGCCGCCCGACGATGCGCCAACGGCCCACTCGGACACGGATCCCCTTTTCATACAGGGTCTGCCGCCACCCCTTGAGCAGCGCCGGGTCCTCCTCGAACTCCCGGTCAGCCCCCTGCCCCAGATCGGGACCGATCGTAAAATAGCGATCGCCGTACTTTCCGCATACGGTCCGGGCCTTGGTCGCTATCACGGTGTTGATACCGCCCACTTTATTGCATACCTCCCAACTGATCTCGAAGAGACAGTCGGGTTTCAGTTTCATATCGTTCATATTTCAAAGGTTTGATTATTCAACAATCAGTCGTCCGCCTCGAACAACGCGCCGATCACGGCATCCGACACCAGAAACTTCTCCGCCGGAATCGCCAGCCGACCGGCCGCGAGACACAACTCTCCGACCCGCATGAAAGGCTCCGCCTGCCGCAGCAGCCGCTCCGCCCGCTCTTTTCCGAAACAGGTTTCGACCGTCGCCAACTCGAGTCCCTCGGCCGTGCGCAGGCGGGTCATCAGATACTCGTTGTAGCGATCCCGCTCCGTAAGCCGCTCCTGTTCGTAAATCGCCTCCGTTCCGGCACCGGCCAGGTAGCCGTCGATCGACGCAGCGGCCCAGCGGCGCGACTTCCCGTTGAAGGAGTGGGCTGCAGGCCCGATGCCCAAATACTCGTCGCCCGACCAATAGGCGGCATTGTGACGGGCCCGGCAACCGGGCAGCGCATAATTCGACACTTCGTAATGCTCGAATCCAGCCCCGGTCAGCGTTCGGTGCACCTCCAGGTATTCGCGTTCGCTCACCTGTTCGTCCACCTCGGAGAACCGCCCGCGCTCCAGGCGACGCCCGAAGGCCGTATTTTTCTCTACTGTCAAATGGTATGCCGAAATATGCTGCACGCCGAGCGCCAGAGCCTGTTCGAGGTTACGTTGCAACACTTTCCCGCCGAAACCCGGAACGCCGAAGATCAGGTCGATCGTCAGATTCGCAAAACCCGCAGCCTGTGCCCTCCGCACAGCCTCGACAGCCTGCGCACCGGTATGGCGCCGGTTCATCAGCCGCAGCTCGTCGTCGTCGAAAGACTGCACGCCCACGCTCAACCGGTTCGCACCCGTACGGGCCAGCGCCTCCAGCCACTCTTCGGTCATATCGTCGGGATTGGCCTCGACGGTAAACTCCTCCACACCGCTGCAATCCAGCAGCGTCGCCGCCCGGTCCGCCAGTCCCTGCAACCGGGCGGGATCGCAGAGCGACGGGGTCCCGCCGCCGAAATAGACGGTGCGGATCCGACGGTCGGCGAGCCAATCGACGGCTCCGTCCAATTCGCGCCCCATCGCATCCAGCACGGAATCGACACGCCCCACCTCGGCGCTTTTGAAAAAGTCGCAATAGGCGCAAATCCTGCGGCAAAAAGGAATATGGAAATAAAGTCCGGCCATGTGACTAACGAATGAAAACCGAACGCCAGGCGGATCTACTTCAACGCAGCCCGCACGCATCCTATATTGTTACAAATATAACAAAATATAAGACGCATTATTTCTCTGTAACAGAAATTTCACACAATAGAATAATAAAAACGGAACGAAAAACCCGATGATCGAAACAACGGACAAAAGAGGAAATACAACTCCCTGTAAATACCGGCGGAGGAACCCCGAAAGGTTCCTCCGCCGCAAAATCCGCGCAATCCGGCTATCTGGCCTGCAAAACAGCCCGCAGTTCGCCGTCGGTAAGAAGCATCAGCATATCGCCGTCCACTTCATAATGAGTCGCTCCCGACAAAACGTCGCCGAAAGCCTGCTCCCGATCCAAATCGGGGCAGAACATCCGGGTCGAAGCCATGTTCTGACCGACGGTCAGACCGCCTGTTTCCGTGGTTTGGTAGGAACCCATAAACCGGTTGCAGGCTCCGAGCCCCGAAAGACGTCCGTCCTCACCGAAAACGACGGTAAAGAGGTCGCCTTCCACCGGTACGGCACGACCGTTGAGCTGCACAAGCTGCCATTCGGTGCCGACAAAAGGTTTGCCGTCGCCTTTCCGATGTTTACGGCAGGGACAACAGGAGGCTACGAGCATCACGAGGGCGGCGAGTGCCGCCAGTTTCATAAAACGTGTCATAAGCTATCGATTTTGAATCTTTATCCAGCAAAATATGTGCAAACATAACCAAAATAATCGTAACTTTGTACTCCGCCACGGTTCCCGAAGATAAAAACGGCCCGGTCGCAGGAAAATAGAACTTAAAATCGAACATTCATGCGAAACGGGGCGAAAAACGGGGTTGCCGACATACCCTGCGACCGAAAAAGCACGCACCCTATTTCCGATCAAACGAGAACCGGGTACAACGAAAAAGAAAATTCAACCATAAATTTTAACGAATCAAAATAATCCCTATGTTTACAATCAGGGTAAGCCGCGATGA
>ULWU01015255.1_pt1 | contig 15752 bp, 10 predicted proteins | sample 1960661 | NCBI WGS metagenome assembly ULWU01 (sample SAMEA4835821, study PRJEB28245) | human gut metagenome | biome: gut microbiome; material: fecal sample | place: Denmark | collected 2008
AAGATAGCGCTTATGGTAGTAAAATACATGAAGTATGTGGAGAACAGGGATTCATTCTAGAAAGGAACACATAGAACATGATTATACTTGAAAATGTAACAAAGGAATATACGTCGGGTACACCGGCACTTAATGGAATAGATTTAAGGATTGAGAAGGGCGAGTTTGTATTTGTAGTCGGTAACAGCGGTTCCGGTAAGTCTACACTTATCAAGCTGCTTCTTAAGGAACTGGATGCAACATCCGGTAAGATATATGTTAACAAAAAGTATCTTAATAAGATTACAAGAAAGAGACTTCCCTCACTTCGACGTGACATAGGCGTTGTGTTCCAGGATTTCCGTCTCCTGCCTGACCGTAATGTGTATGATAATATTGCATTTGCAATGAAGGTGGTAGAGGCTCCTTCAAGAATTATAAGAGGACGTGTTCTTGCCATGCTTTCAATGGTAGGTCTGCTTGATAAGTATAAGTCGTTCCCTAACGAACTTTCAGGTGGTGAGCAGCAGAGAGTAGCCATTGCGAGAGCACTTGTTAATGAGCCGTCAATTCTTCTGTGTGATGAGCCTACAGGTAACCTTGACCCGGAGAATTCATGGGAGATTATGAAGATTCTCGATGAGATTAACAAGCGTGGCACGACAGTACTTGTTGTTACTCATAACATGGAGATTGTACAGGCTATGAAGAAGCGTACTATTACCATGAATAACGGCAAGATTATCAGTGATGTAGAAAAGGGTGGTTATTTCTATGAAGATTAGATCTTTAGGTTACAATATAAAACAGGGCTTCAAGAATATCTATCGTAATAAGATGTTCTCACTGGCCTCAATAGCAACAATGACTGCGTGTCTGTTCCTTTTTGGAGTTTTTTATTCGATTGTTACCAATTTCCAGTACATGATAAAGAAGGCGGAGAATTCAGTATGTGTTACCGTATTCTTCGATGAAGGCCTGTCAGACCAGCAGAAGTCAGATATAGGCAAGAATATAGAAAGCAGGGTTGAGGTCGCAAGTATTCACTATACATCTGCCGAAGAAGCATGGAGTACATTCAGCAAAGATTATTTTGGACAATATCAGGATCTGGCGGAAGGCTTCAAGGATGACAATCCTCTGGCATCTTCAGATTCTTACTCGGTATATCTTAATGATGCATCAATGCAGCCTACGCTTGTAACATATCTTGAGAATATGGATGGTATAAGACAGGTTAATCGTTCGGATGTTATGGCAAGCAGTCTTTCTAATGTGGCAATACTTGTAGGATATGCATCTGTGGCAATCATCGTAATACTTCTTGCAGTATCTATTTTCCTTATTATGAATACTGTAGTTATCGGTGTTACTGTACGTAAGGATGAGATATCAATTATGAAGCTGATTGGTGCAACTGATATGTTTGTTAACGCACCATTCGTTGTTGAAGGTGTAGTTATCGGTATGATTGGTTCAATTATTCCGCTTATTATAATAAGATACATGTATGCGAATATTATTAATTATGTGCTGGCCAAGTTCTCAATACTTAATAATATTCTTGCATTTCTTCCGGCATCAAGCATATTCAGGGTACTTACACCTGTAACACTGGGGGTGGGAATCGGAATAGGTTTCCTTGGAAGTATACTTGCACTCCGTAAGCATACTAACGTATAATCATTGAAATCATAGAAGGAGAGGGGCTTTTACAATAGATTCGCAGTTGTAGGAGTCCCTTTGTGTATATAATGGAGGGAACAATGAAAAAAAGACTGCATAAAGGGAGAATGCAATCTGTTGTGAAGAAGGTTACAGCTGTGATATTGGTGTCAGTCCTTTCACTGACGTCTTACAGACCGGCACTTGCGGACACCAAGCAGGACCTGTCTAATGCCAATGATGCCAAGGCTGCTATAGAGAAGAAGCTGCAGGATGTTCAGAATCAGTTAAGCCAGCTTAATAAGGATAAAAAAAATATTGAGAGCTACATTAAGGAACTTGACAGTAATCTTGCTTCAATAGACGGAGATATTAATTCTCTGGGAATACAGATAGAAGATAAGAAAAATGAGATAACACAGGCACAGGAGATGCTTGAGACTGTACAGCAGCAGTCACAGGAACAGTATGAATCTATGAAGCTCCGCATAAAATATATGTATGAGAATGGAACCGATTCATCATACCTTAACATGCTGATAACTGCACAGGATATGTCAGATCTTCTTAATAAGGCAGAATATATTAATAAGATTACAGAGTATGACAGGCAGATGCTTGATCAATATGCAGCTACGGAACAGCAGATTGCGGAGACTAAAGAGCTTCTTGAAGCAGATCTTACGTCACTTGAACAGATGCAGGTAGAAGTAGAAGGACAGAAGCAGGCACTTGCACTCATACAGAGCACCAAGGTGAATGAACTTCAGAAACTTGACAACAAATCCGCAGATGCCAAAGCATATCAGGCACAGCTTGAAAAAGACAAGAAGGAACAGGAAGCTGCCATTCTTGCGATGGAGGCTGAGATAAAGCGTCAGGAGGAAGAAGCGAGACGTAAGGCAGAGGAAGCCAAAAAGAATGGAACAACACCTGCAGTGACGGTTCCTACATACGATGGCGGTAAGTTCAAGTGGCCGACACCTTCGACAAGAATTACCTCTCCTTACGGAGATATGGAGGACAGGTCATCACCGCATCAGGGTGTGGATATAGGAGCCAAGACAAGAGGTGTGTCGGGAGATCCGATATATGCAGCATATGATGGCACGGTAACTCTTGCAACATACAGCAGTTCAGCGGGCAACTGGATATGGATTAATCATGGCAACGGACTCATGACGGTCTATATGCACTGTTCAAAGCTGCTTGTATCTGAGGGAACCAAAGTTAAGAAAGGTGATACAATAGCACTCATGGGAACTACAGGTAATTCAACCGGTGTTCATCTGCATTTTGGTGTAAGACTTAACGGCAAATATGTCAACCCTATGTCATACTTTGGATAAAGCCATATAGGTAATTTTATATTTTGAAGTGAGGCAGTAATGGATAATTTTGATAATGATAACAATGTAAATGAAAAAAACGTAATACAGAAGGAACGCCACAGAAGCGGTGTTATACAGGGATTACTTATCGGTTCATTTACAATGCTTGCAATATGTGCCGTTGTCATTGCGGCAGCGGTTAAGAAAGGATATATAAGACCTGATACTGACGGAAGTATTTATATCCAGAGTGAGACATATGATGGGAACGCAGGTATTGGAACAGAGGCTGAGCAGAAGCTCAATCTTATAGACCAGACGCTTAAGGATTTTTATTTTGATGATATAGATGACAGTAAAGTCCTTGATAATATTTACAAGGCATATGTTAATGCGTATGGAGATAAGTATACAGTCTACTATACTGCAGACGAATATGCTAAGATACAGGAGAGCAGTAATGGTGCGTATTACGGAATAGGTGTCGTTGTGCGTAAGAATGATGATGGTACAATACTTGTTGTGGAGCCATATGATGGAGCACCCGGCAAAGAGGCGGGAATGCGCAAGAATGATGTTATAGTTACTGTTAATGGTGAATCGGTAGCAGATCAGGATCTGAATTCAGTTGTAGCCAAGATTAAAGGTGACGAGGGAACAACTGTTAATATCGGAATCAGGCGGGATGGTTCCGATGATATTGCGGAACTTACGGTAACAAGACGCAAGGTAGAGATAAAGACTGTTGCGTATGAGATGCTGGATGATTCAGTGGGACTGATTACGATAAGTGAATTTGATAAGGTTACGGCACAACAGTTTAAGGAAGCATATGCGCAGCTTGAGACACTGGGCATGAAAGGGCTTGTAATTGATATCCGTTCTAATCCGGGTGGACTGCTGAATGTTGTTGTTGATATGCTTGATGAGATCCTTCCGGATGGGCTTATAGTATATACTGAGGACAAATACGGCAATCGTCAGGAATATAACGGAAGCAATCCTGATGTGATAGATGTTCCTCTTGCAGTGCTTGTTAATGGTGAGAGCGCAAGCGCATCTGAGATATTTGCCGGAGCAGTGCAGGATTACGGAGCAGGTACAATTATCGGTACTCAGACATTTGGCAAGGGAATTGTCCAGACTATAAGAAGAATGTCTGACGGAAGTGCAATAAAATACACGATGGCTAAGTATTTTACACCGAAAGGACAGGATATCCATGGACATGGTGTTACACCTGATATTGTGGAAGAATTGTCAGATGAATTCAATAATCTTACAGAATATGATGCCTCTAAGGATAACCAGCTGCAGAAGGCAATTGAAGTTATAAAAGGTGATATAACACGTTAGTACGGAAGCAATGATGCTTAATGACAGATTCATGTCAATAAGATAGATAAATATGAGAGAGGAATTGCGTATGAAGAAAAAAACATATGGAAAAACAAGAACTAAAAGCTGCAGCTTTATAAAGAAAGTAACAGGCATGGTTGCAGCGGTTTCGCTGGCAGTGGGAATGATAGTATTACCTGATAACATATCAGGAACAATCAGAAAAGTTGACGCTGCCCAGCCTGTTGTAAAAGCTGCTAATGTGGTGGTTGTTGTGAAGTTCGCGGGAGACACATCGGATTATTCTGTCAGCGGATATAATAAGGCGTATACAAGTGCGATAGAAGGTGCTCCAAGAACATATTGGGAGTATTTTCAGAGAACATTCAACGGACAGAATGACAAGTTCTGGAAAGGTTCTTTTAAAGAATATTTTTATGATATATCGGGAGGCAGGCATCAGGTTGACTCTGTATTTCCACAGACTAATGATGACGGCACTGTGACATACATAGAGATGGATAATACTGTTGATAATTATAAAGGTGCAACGGGTGAGGCGCTTATGATTGATGAGATAGCCCGGAAGCTGGATGAAGCATATCCGTCTTATGATGGTGCACAGCTGGATCTTAATAATGATGGCATAATAGATAATTTTATGATTATACCATCTGTAACATCACAGAATCAGTTTACACCACATTCCTCAACAGGCGGTAATACGTCAAGTTTTGCAGGCAGGAAGATAGGTGCATACAATGTGATAGAGAATAGGACAAGTGCGGCACTTCCAACCGGAATGTTTGATATCCACACGGCAGCACATGAGTATATACATACATTTGGAATACCTGATTATTACCGGTCATCTTACCAGTATGCGGGCAGTGGTGAGAATCCAGTAGGCATATGGGACCCGATGGGTGTGCCGGGGCAGAGACCTTGGCCGCTTGCTGTTACAAGAGAGGCAATCGGATGGACTACTGTTAATGAGAAGCCGGCAGCTGATAATTCGTATGTATTATATGATGCTGCAGCTGCATACAATGATGCGGATAAAGTCCAGGCACTGAAGTTCTATACGCCTATGTCAGCCTCAGAGTACTTTGTTGTTGAATATCGCAAAGCAGGTTCATCAAGTGATAAGAAGTCACTTGACCAAGGTGCACCGGGAGATGGACTTATAGTTTACAGAGTCAATCCTTCACTTAAGGATGAGGGAAATCTTCAGGGAAAAGATTATATATATGTATTCAGACCGGGAGATACAAGTATAACTGCCTCTGACGGTATTGTTGAGAATGCACAGGTGGGACTTGCGTCATACAATGCAACACGTCAGGAGATAGGCAGTCTTGATATGAATAAGAAGATAACGGATGATGCTATCTGTTATTCGGATGGGCGTAATTCAGGAATAAAGATAAATGTTACTGCACAGACAGACGATTCAGTAAGTTTTAATATACAGTTTGCGGACTATAGCGCTCTCAAGCTGTGGAGTCCTGTGACAGACCGTGATGGCACGAGTCCGTTCTCATCAATTACTGCATCAGCTGCAAAGGCTGTGGCAGATGGCAATGATATTTATATACTTGCGGAAGATATACGTTCGGCAAATATATTAAAATATGATGGATCTGACTGGAAAAATCTTGGTGAGTGTGCATCGGGTTCATCAGGTATAAAAACCTCAATAGCTGCGTATGGTGGAACTTCATATGTACTCATTGCGGATTATTCATCAGGACAGGGGCGGACAATACTTAAAAAGTATAATAATGGCGTATGGCAGCAGGTAGATGTAATTGAAGGATATACAGCTAATGCACCGGCATTGGGAGTTGCGGGCGGTTCATTATATGCACTGATTGATAATAATGGAAAGTCAGCAAAGCTGTATAAACTCATTGACGGCAGACTTACAGAAACCGGAGAAGCAATTGATGTAAACAGCATTAATTCTCCGGAGATATTTGATTATAATGGCGTACCTGCTGTTGCATATGGCAATTTCAGCTTTTCTAACGGATCTGCTAATGCAGCAGTATTGGAAAATGGAAAATGGCATAATATTATGTCGGATACTTCAGCATATTCGGTATCTAACGCGGTAGCTGTGTCAGATGGTGTGACATATATATTGAACACATACAATAGCGGAGACAAGATTGCAAAGTTAAGGGTAATCGATGCAAATGGCAGTACAGATACATATAAGCTTAACGGTATATCACAGGGCGCATCTTCCGGAAGCATATCGGTTGATTCCGGGTATGTGTATATATCGGTTGTTGAGGATGGCAATGCCATTACATATACTGCCTCGGCGGATGACTTAAGCAAGTTTACGAAGCTTGGTGGAACTACTTATTCACCGGCTGGAGGGGTTTCAACTGTAATAAGTAATCGCGTTGTATATAGCGCAGTTGTGCCGGAAGTAAGAGGCACCATGGATGTAAGATCATATAAAGCACTGGATAAGCAGGATACAACGAAGCCACAGCCGACAACAACGGCGCAGGCGGCAACGAAGCCACAGCCGACAACAACCGCGCAGGCGACAACGAAGCCACAGCCGACAACAACGGCGCAGGCAGCAACGAAGCCACAGCCGACAACAACGGCGCAGGCGGTAACGAAGCCACAGCCGACAACGACAGCGCAGGCGACAACGAAGCCACAGCCTACAACAACGGCACAGGCAGCAACAAAGCCACAGCCGACAACAACGGCGCAGGCGGTAACGAAGCCACAGCCGACAACGACAGCGCAGGCGACAACGAAGCCACAGCCGACAACGACAGCACAGACAGCTTCAGACACAACAGGAAACAGTGACGACAATAATGGTGCAGATGATTCAGCAAAGGCAGGCAATGCAGCTGCTTCAACTGCAGCATCGGGAAGTCTTAATGTATCGGGCATTAATGCAACAGTATCAGTAAAGAATGGAACAGTAATTAAGAATGCGGCAGGTATCGCAGTTAATTCCGGTAATGTATATTTGCGCGCAATACCAAAGACTGCGGGACAGAGTGAGGCAGACAGAATAAGACAGGCTGTAGCAAATCAGAATATGGATTTGGGAAATATGCAGTTTGTATATTACGAAGTAGAGCTTGTAGATGCCGCAGGTAATCCACTTACATTCGATGGAAATATTACTGTGACATTTGCATATCCTGAGGGAACAGATGCACAGACATATACATTCAAGGTGCTGCATCTGCTTAAATCAGGAGTGCTCGATGTAATGGATCCGTATGTGATATCAGATGGACTTAGTGTGGAAGTTTCAGAGCTCAGTCCGTTTGCAATAGCTTATAAGGAAGCTGCTTCTGACGTGGTACAGACAGGAGAAAATGTATCTTCGACACAGACAGGTGACAGGGCTCCGGTAGTAATTCTTATGGCACTGATTGCCGTAAGTGCTGCAGTATTATTAGGAATTACATACAGCAGTAAGAACAGGAAATCCGAAAGATAACTTTTATTTAACCGGGTAATAAAATAATAAGATGAGAATGGTGTGCCATAAATGAAAATTCATTGAGGCACGCCATTTTTTATAAAATTCCGGAATAATGCAATAGAACAACTATTCGATTTTGCTGTACATTTTAAGTGTAGAATGATATAATGAATTATCGGGAAATATGTTTGTACACAAACTTGGGATGCCCTGAAAGCCGGGCAGGAATGGGGATTGTTATGGAATTCAGACTTCACAGTGAATATCAGCCTACCGGTGACCAGCCGCAGGCAATAGACAGGCTTGTTGCAGGATTTATGGAAGGCAACCAGTTTCAGACGCTTGTTGGTGTAACAGGCTCAGGCAAGACATTTACAATGGCAAATATAATACAGAAGCTTCAGAAGCCGACGCTTATTATCTCTCATAATAAGACGCTTGCCGCACAGCTGTACGGGGAGATGAAGGAGTTCTTTCCGGAGAATGCAGTTGAGTACTTTGTCTCCTATTATGATTATTATCAGCCGGAGGCGTATGTCCCTTCAAGTGATACCTATATAGCCAAGGATTCATCTATCAATGATGAGATTGATAAGCTGAGACATTCGGCAACAGCAGCTTTGTCAGAGCGCAATGATGTTATTATAGTTTCATCTGTGTCGTGTATATACGGACTTGGTGCGCCTATCGATTATCGTAATATGGTTGTATCCTTAAGACCTGGGATGGAAGCTGACAGAGATGATGTTATACGCAAGCTTGTGGACATGCAGTATGTGCGCAATGAGATGGATTTTAAGCGTGGTACGTTCAGGGTGCATGGAGATGTCGTTGAGATATATCCGTCAGCTTCGAGCGGTGATGCGGTACGTGTGGAATTCTTCGGTGATGAGGTAGACAGAATTACAGAAGTGGATACGCTTACCGGAGAGATTAAGTCAGTTCTTGAACATGTCGCAATATTTCCCAACTCACATTATATTGTTGAGAAGGAGAAGATGGAGGCTGCCATAGCAGGAATTAAGGCGGAATTAGAGGAGCGTATTAAGTATTTTAAGAGCGAAGATAAGCTGATCGAGGCGCAACGTATAGAGGAACGCACGAATTTTGACATAGAGATGCTCCAGGAGACAGGGTTCTGCTCAGGAATAGAGAATTACTCGAGACATCTTACGGGACTTGCACCGGGAATGCCGCCATATACACTGATGGATTATTTTCCTAAGGATTTTCTTATAATAATAGATGAGTCACATATTACGGTGCCGCAGATAAGAGGAATGTATGCAGGTGACCAGTCACGTAAGACAACGCTGGTTGATTATGGATTCAGGCTTCCGTCAGCAAAGGATAACAGACCACTTAATTTTCAGGAGTTTGAGAGTAAGATAGACCAGATGCTTTTTGTGTCGGCAACACCGGCACAGTACGAGGCAGACCATGAGCTGCTCAGGGCGGAACAGATTATAAGACCTACGGGACTTTTGGATCCGGAGATATCGGTAAGACCTGTGGAAGGGCAGATTGATGATCTTATAACAGAGATTAATAAAGAGACAAAGAATAAGCATAAGGTTCTGGTTACCACACTTACCAAGAATATGGCAGAGGATCTTACCAAGTATCTGAAGGAGGTCGGAATACGTGTAAGATATCTTCATTCAGATATAGATGCGCTTGAGAGAACCAAGATTATACGTGATATGAGACTTGATGTATTTGATGTGCTTGTCGGAATCAATCTTCTGCGAGAGGGACTTGATATACCTGAGATTACACTTGTTGCGATACTTGATGCCGATAAGGAAGGTTTCTTAAGAACAGAGACATCTCTTATACAGACTATCGGACGTGCCGCGCGTAATTCTGAAGGACATGTAATAATGTACGCCGATACGATTACGGATTCGATGAGACAGGCTATAGACGAGACAGAGAGAAGACGTGCAATACAGCAGAAGTATAATGAGGAACATAACATAACGCCTAAGACTATACAGAAGGCGGTAAGAGACCTTATCAGCATAAGCAGGGCGGCTGAGCCTAAGGATACAATGAACCTTGAGAAGGATTATGAATCGATGAGCCGCAGGGAGCTTGAGAAGGTCGCAAGACAGATAGAGAAGAATATGCACAGGGCTGCAGCAGAGCTTAATTTTGAGGAGGCAGCACAGCTCAGAGACCAGATGATTGAGGTAAGGAAACATATTAATGGACAGGTATAAGATTACTGCGAAGAAGTTCTTCGGGCATCTTCGCACAATAACAAGACACAGGCATAAGGTAATGATGCATTGTTTTAAGGCGGGAATATTCCGGCAGGGATTAAGGCATGACCTGTCCAAGTATTCACCTGTGGAATTCATGACGGGTGCCAGATATTATCAGGGAACAAGGAGCCCTAATGAAGCGGAGAGAGAGACAATAGGATATTCTGCTGCATGGATACACCACAAAGGTCGTAACCCGCATCATTTTGAGTATTGGACGGATTATAACCTGACAACACGTCAGGTTGAGCCGGTTCCGATGCCCAAGAAGTATGTTGTGGAGATGTTCTGTGACAGAGTGGCGGCATCCAAGATATATAATGGTGCGTCATATACGGATGCGGATTCGATAGAGTATTACTACCGGGAGAAGTCCCGCAGACTTCATCCTGATACGGCGAAGGATATTGAGCTTCTGCTTAATATGCTTAAGGACAAGGGAGAAAAAGAAACATTCAGGTATATTAGAAAGGTGTATAACAAAAAGTAATGGCTGTAAAAGGTAATTTGAACAGGACGTATATTAAGATACGAGGCGCTAATGAGCATAATCTTAAGAATATCGATGTGGATATACCGCGCAATGAACTTGTGGTGCTTACGGGACTGAGCGGCTCGGGTAAGAGTTCACTTGCATTTGACACGATATATGCAGAGGGACAGAGAAGATACATGGAATCATTATCTTCGTATGCAAGACAGTTTCTCGGGCAGATGGAGAAGCCGGATGTAGAGAGCATTGAAGGACTGTCACCGGCAATATCAATAGACCAGAAGTCAACTAACCGCAATCCAAGGTCTACGGTTGGAACAGTCACAGAGATATATGATTATTTCAGGCTCCTGTATGCACGAGCCGGAATACCACACTGCCCTAAGTGCGGACGAGAGATACGTAAGCAGACTGTTGACCAGATGGCAGACCAGATAATGGCACTTCCGGAGCGTACTAAGATTCAGGTACTTGCACCCGTTGTAAGAGGACGTAAGGGTGAACACGTGAAGCTTTTTGAGCAGGCCAAGAAGAGCGGATATGTGCGTGTTAATGTGGATGGAAGCATGTATGAGCTTACTGATGAGATTAAGCTCGATAAGAATAAGAAGCATAATATTGATATTATTGTGGACCGACTGTCTGTAAGAGACGGAATACAGAAGAGACTTACGGATTCGATAGAGACGGCACTTAAGCTGGCAGAAGGACTTATGACTATTGATGTCATAGGAGGAGAAGAGATGCATTTCAGCCAGAGCTTTTCATGCCCTGACTGCGGAATAAGCATAGATGAAGTAGAGCCGAGAAGCTTTTCGTTCAATAATCCGTTCGGTGCGTGTCCCGTATGCTTCGGGCTTGGATATAAGATGGAATTTGACGTAGACCTTATGATTCCGGATAAGAGACTTTCGATAAGTGAAGGTGCGATAGTAGTGCTTGGCTGGCAGTCTGTAACGGATAAGACAAGCTATACGAGAGCGATAATTGATGCGCTTGCCAGGGAGTATGGTTTCTCGGTTGATACACCATTCAAGGATTACCCGGATGACATAAAGGATATTATTATCCATGGAACAAAAGGTCATACAGTACAGGTACATTACAGGGGACAGAGAGGTGTCGGTGTCTATGATGTGGCATTTGAAGGACTTATTAAGAATGTTGAGAGACGTTACAGGGAGACTGCATCTGAGACGACCAAGCAGGAGTATGAGCAGTTCATGCGGATAACACCATGTTCAGAGTGCCACGGACAGAGGCTTAAGAAGGAGTCACTTGCGGTTACTGTAGGTGATAAGAATATATTTGAGATAACAGATATGTCTATCGCGAAGCTTAAGGATTTTCTTGATAATATGAAGTTATCAAGCTTCCAGCTTGCAATCGGAGAACAGGTACTCAGAGAGATTAAGGCAAGAATACAGTTTCTTATTGATGTAGGACTTGATTATCTGAGCTTAAGCCGTGCAACGGGAACACTTTCAGGAGGAGAGGCTCAGAGAATAAGGCTTGCCACACAGATAGGTTCGGGACTTGTAGGTGTTGCGTATATTCTTGATGAGCCAAGTATAGGCCTTCATCAGAGGGATAATGACAAGCTGCTTGCAACGCTTACCCATTTGAGAGACCTCGGTAATTCAGTCATAGTTGTTGAGCATGATGAGGATACGATGAGGGCAGCGGACTGTATAGTCGATATAGGACCGGGAGCCGGAGAACACGGCGGACAGGTGGTAGCAGTCGGAACAGCGGAAGAGATAATGAAGAATCCTGATTCCATAACCGGAGCATACCTCAGCGGAAGACTTAGGATTCCGGTGCCGAAGACAAGACGCAAGCCGGTTGATTTTATAACGATTAAGGGGGCAAGAGAACATAACCTCAGGAATATAGATGTAGATATACCGCTTGGCGTATTTACCTGTGTTACCGGTGTGTCGGGTTCGGGTAAGAGTTCTCTTGTCAATGAGATTCTTAACAAGAGACTGTCAAGAGATCTCAACCGTGCAAGAACGATTCCGGGAGAGCATGATGACATTATAGGAATCGGGAAACTGGACAAGGTAATTACGATTGACCAGTCACCTATCGGGCGTACACCGAGATCTAATCCGGCGACGTATACAGGTGTATTTGATATGATAAGAGACCTGTTTGCGGCAACAACGGATGCCAAGGAACGTGGTTACAGCAAGGGCAGATTCAGCTTTAATGTGAAGGGTGGACGATGCGAGGCATGTAACGGAGACGGAATACTTAAGATAGAGATGCATTTCCTGCCTGATGTATATGTTCCGTGTGAAGTATGCGGCGGTAAGAGATATAACAGAGAGACGCTTGAGGTACGTTACAGAGGTAAGAATATCTACGATATACTTAATATGACAGTTGAGGAGGCGGTTACATTTTTTGAGAATGTGCCTTCAATCAGACGTAAGATTGAGACCCTTAATGATGTAGGACTCTCATATATCAGGCTGGGGCAGCCGTCGACGGAGCTGTCGGGCGGTGAGGCTCAGAGGATAAAGCTTGCAACGGAGCTTTCAAGGCGCAGCACCGGAAGAACGATGTATATACTTGATGAGCCTACAACGGGACTTCACTTTGCCGATGTGCATAAGCTTGTTGAGATCCTTCATAAGCTTGCAGACGGCGGTAATACAGTAGTCGTGATTGAACATAATCTTGATGTCATTAAGACCGCAGATTATATAATAGATATGGGACCCGAAGGTGGAGATGGCGGCGGAACCGTCATTGCCAAAGGAACGCCGGAGCAGGTTGCTAAGGTTAAGAGCTCATATACAGGACAGTATGTTAAGAAGTATCTTAAATAAAGATAGTTAAAATTTAGACAAAAATGCCCGGGTGCACAAATTTTGTGCATCCGGCTTTTTTTGTCTGTTGGATTTTGTCGGAAAAACTAATAAAATGATGCCAATTGATAGGGAAAGGAGTGATGCAGATATGAATTCCCTTAAAAGAACAAAGCTGGCATACAGCATACTGTCAATTGTGCTTATTGTAATAGGAATTTACCTGATAATACGACCGCAGACGGCTATGTTAACAGTGTGCAGGGTGCTTGGAGTTGTGCTTATGTTCTATGGAATAATAAGACTTCTGGGTTACTTTTCACATGATATGTATCAGCTTGCATTTCAGTTCGACCTGGCGATGGGAATATTTTCGCTTGTAGCGGGATGTATATTTTTGTTCAGGACGGAATGGATAGCAGAGCTTATACCTGCATTTATCGGAGTTATTGTATTGATTGATGCGGTATTTAAGATACAGACATCGCTTGATGCCAAAAGGTTCGGCATAAGTAAGTGGTGGCTGATACTTATACTTGCAGTTATTGCAGGCGCGCTCGGAGCAATGCTTCTTGTAATTCCGCTTAAGGTTGTGGAATTCGTTATGGTGCTCATAGGGATTAATCTTGTAATTGACGGAGTGCTTAACTTTTGGGTCGTACATGATACAGTAAGAATGATTGATTCATTATAAAACACAAATAAAAATACAGGTGTATGTCATATAATGAGACATACACGGAATGGAGACTAATATGGGAACGATGACACATGCAGCAGCAAGACTGGCATTCAGTAAGGCAATTGATGTAGTGCTTAAGGATGTTGACAAGAACAGAGAAGAGGCAATAGTTAAGATTGTTGACCTTATGCAGAAGTATATGGGAGATGAGAAGCTTGACCTTGATTATGATAATATCAGGAAAATGATCCGTGACAAGGATGGAGCATTCAATAAGTACATCAACAAAGTGCTTGATGAGATTGATCCGCATGTACTCAAGACAGCAGCGCTTAATCTTGGATATGAGGCATTCTTCCACGGAACAAAGACAATCAGAAAGATGCGCGAGGTACACCAGTGCAACGTGCCATGGCTGATTCTTATGGATCCTACCAGTGCATGTAACCTTCACTGCACAGGCTGCTGGGCAGCAGAGTATGGTAACAAGCTGAATCTTACATTTGATGAGATGGATAATCTTATCAAGCAGGGTAAAGAGCTTGGTATTTATCTGTATATGTTCACAGGCGGCGAGCCGCTTGTAAGGAAGGCAGATATAATTAAGCTTTGCGAGAAGCACAATGACTGTGCATTCCTTGCATACACAAACGGTACACTTGTTGATGAGGCATTTTGTAATGAAATGCTCCGCGTAGGCAACCTTTACCTTGCAATCAGCCTTGAGGGCTTTGAAGCTGTTAATGACCTCAGAAGAGGTGACGGAGTATATGGCAAGGTTATGCATGCCATGGATCTCCTTAAGGAAAATGGACTTATCTTCGGTACTTCAATCTGCTACACATCAAAGAATATTGAGACTGTAACAAGTGATGAATTCGTTGACCTCATGGTTGATAAGGGATGCCGTTACGCATTTTACTTCCATTATATGCCTGTCGGCAATGATGCAGCCGTTGACCTGCTTCCGACAGTTGAGCAGAGAACATACATGAGAACAAGAGTCCGTGAGATAAGAAAGCTTACAACGGGCAAGGGTCTCTTCACAATGGACTTTCAGAATGATGGTGAGTTCGTAGGCGGATGTATTGCAGGTGGCAGAAATTATTTCCATATTAATGCAAATGGTGATGCAGAGCCTTGTGTATTCATCCATTACTCAGGAGCTAACATAAGAACACATTCACTCCTTGAGATACTTCACCAGCCATTGTTTATGGCATACAGAGATAACCAGCCATTCAATGAGAATCACCTTCGCCCGTGTCCAATGCTTGAGAATCCTGAGATTCTTCAGAGAATGGTTAAGGAGACGGGAGCAAAGTCAACAGACCTTCAGTCACCTGAGAGCGTAGAGCATCTCTGCGGCAAGTGTGAGCAGTATGCAAAGAACTGGCAGCCACGCGCTGACGAGCTCTGGGCGCAGACACCAAAGGTAGAGCACAGCTACGAGAACTACAAGAAGAGGGACTGATTATAAATATGAGGAATTAAACATATTTAGTTGGAGCGCTGTGCAGCTGAGGCTGACTGCTTAAGTGCATTTTCTTTTGCAATGGAAGCTTTTTCTCTTGCAATCGATTCGCTTATGCAGACAGCCTCTTGCTTCATACGGGCAATCTCTGCCTGCCTGCTGTAATCCTGCTTCATGCGCTCAATCTCAGCCTGCTCGGCAGCCTTAGCCCGGTTAACGGCTT
>ULWU01039222.1_pt1 | contig 15729 bp, 10 predicted proteins | sample 1960661 | NCBI WGS metagenome assembly ULWU01 (sample SAMEA4835821, study PRJEB28245) | human gut metagenome | biome: gut microbiome; material: fecal sample | place: Denmark | collected 2008
CAGCAGCGGGAGCTGAATGGGCGCTCAATAACAATACATATGTACATATGACAAGCTGGTTCCACTATGCGAAGTTATATGCAGCTACAGCTGGATGTATTGGTTTTATGATGCTCAAATACAAATGGGGTATTGGAAAAACACAGTGGTTTAAGGCTTTCCCATTTGTCATCGTAGCAATCAACATTTTGATCGCAGTATGCAGCGATTTCGAATCTGCCATCAGAGGTGCACAAGCACTTGCAGAGACAGGAACAAGCTGGTGGTTATCATCTGAAGGTGTATGGTTATATGGTGGATGGTGGAACGTTCTCAACGGTCTTGCAGGTATTATCAATATCTTATGTATGACAGGCTGGTGGGGAATCTACACATCTAAGAAAAAAGATGATATGTTATGGCCGGATATGACATGGATGTTCATCTTAGCTTATGATGTATGGAACTTCCAGTATACTTACTTAAACCTTCCGACTCATTCATGGTACTGTGGTGTTGCATTATTACTTGCACCTACATTTGCTGCAGCATTCTGGAACAAAGGTGGCTGGATTCAGAACCGTGCTAACACATTAGCATTATGGTGTATGTTTGCCCAGGTATTCCCATTATTCCAGGATCAGGGTAAATTCGCAGTTATCCCAAGGCTCTACGCAGATGGATTCATGGATGCAGCTACACATCCAACAGCAGTAGATCCTACAGCACAGGGTGTGATCTCTGTTCTTTCAATTGTAGTCAACGTTGTTGTATTTGCTGCAATTATCAAACGTTCTGTGAAGTTAAAGAAGAATCCTTACAAAGATGAGATCTGGAAAGGCACAAAAGATTACGAAGAAGCTATGTCCCGTGCGGAATAATCTTCATCAGATCTGTAATGAAAAATGAGCACTGTATGGTGCATGAAAAAAGTCTGCTGGCAGGTAGTACCTGTCGGCAGACTTTTTTACTATAGAACAAAATAAAAAGCGATGTTTTATTTACACATCTCCGCAATATCATAAATCAGTTTTTTGGAATCTTCCCATCCAAGGCAGGGATCTGTGATAGATTTTCCATAAATATGATCGTGGATCTTCTGAGATCCTTCTTCAATATAACTCTCAATCATCACACCTTTTACCATGTTATGGATGTCTTGCGATAACTGACGGTTATGCATAACTTCCTTAACAATACGGATCTGTTCTTTGAACTGCTTGCCGGAATTGGAGTGGTTTGCATCAATAATGGCAGCCGGGTTTACAAGATCCATTTTGGCATACATATCACAGAGACGGATCAGATCTTCATAATGATAGTTCTGCGTGCTGTTTCCGTGTTTGCTTACGGCGCCGCGGAGTACAACGTGGGTTAATGGATTTCCAGTTGTCTCCACTTCATAGCCACGGTAAACAAAATGGTGTGGATGCTGGGCGGCATAAACAGAGTTTAACATAACGGAAAAGTCACCGCTGGTTGGATTTTTCATACCGGATGCAACATCAAAACCGCTGACGGTAAGACGGTGCTGCTGATCTTCAACAGAACGTGCACCGATCGCAACGTAGGAGAGCAGGTCTTCTACATATCCCCAGTTTTCCGGGTAAAGCATTTCGTCTGCACAGGTGAGACCGCTTTCTTCAATGGCACGGATGTGCATTTTGCGCATGGCGATCAGACCTTCCACCATATCTGGTGCTTTTTCAGGGTCAGGCTGGGAAGCGATTCCTTTGTAGCCTTCACCGGTGGTACGTGGTTTATTTGTATACACACGTGGGATGATGATCAGCTTGTCTTTGACATCTTCCTGAATGGAAGTGAGACGGCTGACATAATCGCATACAGAATCTTCGTTGTCTGCAGAACAAGGTCCGATGATGACAAGAAAACGGTTGTCAAGACCTTTGATCACATTGCTGATCTCTGCGTCACGCTGTTTTTTTAACTCCTGCAATTTCTCTGACAGAGGATATCTTTCTTGGATCTGGGCAGGAGAAGGTAATTCGTTTAAAAATGTGAAACTCATGTAATACTCTCCTTTAGTAGATTATACTAACAGTCATTCTAATAGATTGTGAATAAATTGTCAAATTCACAGATGTTCCAATTTTTTATAGCCTCCATGAATACTATTTATATTGCATGCATTGAATATTAGAGTCTGGTGTTTTAAAATAGAAATGATCGTGGAACATAAATCAGGCAGAGTTTCGCAAATCCGGTTTAGGATGGATAGAAAAGGAGCAGGACAGGCATATGGAGATTAAGGGAAAAACAATTGGAACAGGAAAACCACTTTTATGCGTTCCGGTTATGGAAAGCAATAAAGAAGAGATCATAGACGAATTACGGACACTTGCAAAAAGTGAAGCAGATGTCGTGGAATGGCGTATTGATGTTTTCGCGGATTACAAAAATTATAATGCAGTGCGCGAAGTGTTTGCGGCTGCGGCAGAGTGCATGAAAGAGAAGATTTTCTTATATACATTCCGAACCAAAAAGCAGGGCGGCATGGGAGAACTAACATCGGATGAATTAAGTGATCTGCATGATCTTGCGGCGGAGGCAGGCTGCGTGGATCTTCTGGATCTGGAATTTTTTGAGGAGGAGCATCCGGCAAGAAAAATCAGAAAGCTTCATAAGCAGGGCTTGAAAGTCATTGCCTCCCACCATGATTTTTATGAGACGCCGGACAGAGAAGTTATGAAGATGCTGTTAGAACAGATGTGTGCAGGAGGTGCAGATATTGTAAAACTTGCAGTTATGCCACAGAATATGGAGGATGTTTTAAAACTTTTATCTGTGACGAATGAGTTTAAGGAAGAGAATCCGGACACGCCGGTCATCACAATGTCCATGGGAAAGATGGGGATGATCAGCAGGCTGTGCGGCGAGAGTTTTGGCGCAGCGGTCACTTTTGCGGCACACAAAAAAGCGAGTGCACCAGGTCAGATGGAGATGCATGAGGTGGCTGATATTTTGGAGAAAATGCATAAAATTATTAAATAAGTATAAACAAAAGAGAAAATAAATGGAAACACCGGCAAATTTCTTGACATAGATATTTGCCGGTGTTATTATTTGACACATGCAATATATAACAATGTTAAATAATAGCAGGTGGTGAGTGAATTATGGATAAATTATATGAAGAACTGTTCCGCGCGATGAATCAGTTCCGCAAGCTGAAATTTGCGGAGATGTTTCCGATGATCAACAGGACAGATTTTTTCGTAATGTGTACGATTATGGATAAAGGGGAGAATGGAAAGATTACCATTTCGGAACTTGCATCCAGAGCGAAAATGCTTCCATCCGCGATTTCCAGAACTTTAAAAGGGTTAGAAGAGCGCGGATATGTGGAGCGGAATATCAATAAAAATGACAGACGGAATACGTATGTGGAACTGACTGCAGAGGGAGAACGTCTGACAGAGGAAGCAAGGCAGATCATGGCGGACTTCGGCAAATCTGTGATGTCACAGGTGGATGAGGCAGATATGAAACACCTGATTTCTTATTTGGATAACATTTATCATATTGCGGAAAAAGAGATTGAAGCTAGAAAAGGGCAAGGCAGAAGAAAGGAAAGGGAACATGAGTAAGATTTTTAAAAATATGATTTCATATTGGAAATCAATTGTGATTATCATTGCGTTACTCTTTGTGCAGGCATGGTGTGATCTGTCACTACCGTCTTACACATCGGATATCATTGATGTTGGTATCCAGAACTATGGTGTGGAACATGTAGTGCCGGAGGCATTGACTGCGGATGAGTTTGAAACGGCAGAGTTATTCATGACGGATGAGGAGGCAGATCTCTGGGAGAGTATCTATGAGAAAGACGGTGATATTTACCGGCTGCAGGGGACATCCAGATCAGAATTAAACGAGATCGATGACACACTGGCAGTTCCGCCCATTATGAATTATCAGATGAGTGCGATGGAAGACTCTGCAGTAAAAGAGCATGTTGCAAAACCGACCGGGGCAGATGCCGGTACTCTGGAAAAAGACACCTTACTTTCCATGAGAGACAGCATGGAAGAGACCATTGATACAATGGGAAGTTCCCTTGTGAAATCCATGGGCGCAGCCTATGCGGTATCCTGCGATAAAGCGGCAGGAATTGACGTGGAAAAGATTCAGAAAAGTTATCTTGTCACAGCCGGACTGAAAATGGTCGGCATGGCGCTGATGATCGGAATCGTGACGGTTTTAGTGGGCTTCTTTGCCTCCCGTGTCGGTGCAGGCATCGGAAGAACATTAAGAGAGAAAGTATTTAAACAGGTTGTTGGATTTTCTAATGCGGAGATGGATAAATTTTCCACAGCTTCCCTGATTACAAGAAGCACGAATGATATCCAGCAGATCCAGATGGTTTCGGTTATGCTGCTTCGTATGGTAGCGTATGCACCGATCTTAGGCATTGGCGGTGTGTTAAAAGTCGTGCAGACCGGAGCCGGAATGGGATGGATCATTGTCCTTGCGATCCTTGTGATCCTTGGTTATGTGATGGTGCTGATGGCAGTTGCCATGCCAAAGTTCCAGTTGATGCAGAAGCTGGTGGATAATATCAATCTGGTATCCAGAGAGATTCTGACCGGTCTTTCGGTCATCCGTGCTTTCGGCAGGGAGAAAAAAGAGGAAGAACGTTTTGATGTGGCAAACAAAGACCTGACAAAAACAATGCTGTTTACCAACCGTGTCATGACTTTTATGATGCCGGGAATGATGATGATCATGAATGTTCTTTCCGTTGGTATCGTTTGGGTGGGTGCCCACAAAATTGATGCAGGAACGATGCAGGTCGGCGCAATGACAGCGTTTATCACTTATTCGATGATGATCGTTATGTCATTCTTAATGCTCACGATGATGTCGATCATGCTTCCTCGTGCAGCCGTTGCAGCAGACCGTATTGATGAGGTCATTCAGACAGAATCCTCGATCCATGACGCAAAAGAGCCGGAAAAAGTGACAACACACAATGGAGTTGTGAAATTCTCCCATGTGAATTTCAAATATCCGGGTGCGGAGGAAGATGTGCTTCATGACATTGATTTTACAGCGGAACCGGGACAGACCACCGCAATCATTGGAAGTACCGGTTGTGGTAAATCCACACTGGTCAATCTGATTCCACGTTTATATGATGTGACAGACGGAAGTATTACACTCGATGGAAAAGATATCCGTAACATTACGATGTCTGATCTTCGTGATGAGATTGGTTTCGTTCCACAGAAAGGTGTTTTATTCTCCGGAACGATCGCTTCGAATCTTCGTTTTGGAAAAGATGATGCGACAGACGAGGAGATTAAGAAAGCGGCAGAGATTGCACAGGCAACAGAGTTTATCGAGGCGAAGGATGACAAGTATGAGAGTGCAATCGCGCAGGGCGGAAGCAATGTTTCCGGTGGACAGAAACAGCGTCTTGCGATTGCAAGGGCGATTGCAAAAGATCCGAAAATCTTTATTTTCGATGACAGTTTCTCTGCGCTCGATCTAAAGACTGATGCGGCGCTGCGAAAAGCGCTTGCTGAGAATGTAAAAGACAGTACTGTGATCATCGTGGCACAGCGTATCAGTACCATTTTACATGCAGAGCAGATTTTAGTGCTCGATGACGGAAAAATTGTCGGCAAGGGTACACATGAAGAACTGTTAAAATCATGCGAAGTTTACCGGCAGATTGCAAAATCACAGTTATCCGCGAAAGAACTTGGACTTGAGGAAAGTGAGGTGGCTTTGAATGAGTAGAGAACAGGAAGTTAAAACACATCAGCCACGGAGAAGAGGACCGATGGGACATGGCATGCAGCCGGGCGAGAAACCGAAGGACTTCAAAAAATCCATCAAAAAGCTGATGAGCTATATCGGAAAATACAAAGCTGCAATTTTTGTTGTCATGTTTTTTGCAGCATGTTCTACCATATTTAATGTTGCAGGACCGAAAATTTTAGGAAAAGCGACCACTGCATTATCGGAAGGTCTGATGGCGAAAATTCAGGGAACCGGAAGCATTGATTTTGGAAAGATTGGAAGCATTCTTTTGTTTGTGCTTGGTCTGTATCTGTGCAGTGCGGTTTTCAACTTTATCCAGGGATGGATCATGACCGGGATCACACAGAAAGTGTGCTACCAGCTCAGAAAAGAAATCTCAGAAAAAATCAACCGCATGCCGATGAAATACTTCGAGAGCCGTACTTACGGCGAGGTATTGTCCCGTATCACCAACGATGTAGATACGTTGGGACAGGGACTGAACCAGAGTATTACCACGATCATTACATCCGTTGCAACACTGATCGGCGTGCTTGTGATGATGCTCAGTATTTCACCGCTTATGACACTTATTGCACTTGTGATCTTACCGATCTCCATGGGTCTGATCGGATTTGTGACAAAAAAATCACAGAAATATTTCCGTGCGCAGCAGGAGTATTTAGGACACATCAATGGACAGGTGGAAGAGGTATACGGTGGTCATCTCGTCATCAAGGCATTTAACCGCGAGAAAGATACGATTGAAGAGTTCGAGAAAACGAATGATATTCTCTATGATTCCGCATGGAAATCACAGTTTTTGTCCGGTATGATGCAGCCAATCATGATGTTTGTGGGAAACTTAGGTTATGCCTGTGTTGCCCTGACTGGTGGACTGCTTGCAATCCGTGGCACGATCACGATCGGTGATATCCAGGCGTTCATCCAGTATGTGAAAAACTTCACACAGCCGATCCAGCAGATCGCGCAGGTGATCAATCAGGTACAGTCTATGTCTGCAGCATCCGAGCGTGTGTTTGAGTTTTTGGAGGAAGAGGAAGAAGAACAGATCGTAGAACATCCGGCGGACGTTTCAAAAATTACAGGTGCGGTGACATTCGATCATGTTCATTTTGGATACGATCCAGAACAGATCATCATCAATGATTTCAGTGCCAGCGTAAAACCGGGACAGAAAATTGCGATCGTAGGACCAACCGGAGCCGGAAAGACGACAATGGTAAAACTGCTTATGCGTTTCTACGACGTAAACAGTGGTGCAATCTGCCTCGACGGACAGAATATCAAGGATTTCAACCGCAGGGAACTGCGTGATGCATTCGGAATGGTATTGCAGGATACCTGGCTGTTCAAGGGAACGATCATGGAAAATATCCGGTACGGACGGCTGGATGCAACGGATGAGGAAGTGATCGCAGCAGCGAGGGCGGCAAGAGCAGATCATTTCATCAAGACGCTGCCGGGTGGTTATCAGATGGAGTTAAACGAGGATGCAAGCAATGTATCACAGGGACAGAAACAGCTTCTGACCATTGCGCGAGCAATCCTTGCAGACAATAAGATCCTGATTTTAGATGAGGCAACTTCTTCGGTAGATACAAGAACCGAGATTGAGATCCAGAAGGCAATGGATAACCTGATGAAGGGAAGAACCAGCTTTGTCATTGCACACAGACTTTCCACGATCCGTGACGCAGATTTGATTCTTGTCATGAAGGATGGAGATATCATTGAGCAGGGAAGACATGAGGAACTTCTCGCAGCAGGAGGTTTCTATGCGAACCTTTATAATTCCCAGTTTGAGGATGTTGTAGCTTAATTTTTATGCGTATCCGCAAAACAGGCACGCACGATTGCATCATCCCCATACTTATCACGGATTTTATCGATAGCAGAATTTAATTTGGACAACCGCTCAAACTTATCCTGATCGAAAAGATTATACTGCTCATAGCTTTCGTCGGTTGCTTTGCTCGTAGAGACACCGAGCAGCCGGATGGGAGCGTGATCCCAGCCCTGGTCAAATGCCTTGCAGGCAGCCTCATAAATCTTTTCGGTCACGTTAGTGGCAGAAGGCAGGGATAACTGCTTACAGCGGTGATGAAAGTCATTGTCCACAATCTGAACCTGCACCACGCTGATGTAGGCTTTATCATAACGGATGCGCGCACCCACAGTCTCACAGAGAGATAACAGAATGTGGTGCGCGTTTTCTGTATCTGTGACATCGTAAGGCAGAGTGACCGAGTTGCCATAACCCTTGTTGGCAGGAGATTCTGCAGTCACGGCAGAGGAGGAGATCCCATTGGCGGATTCCCACAGATAATCGCCCTGGGATTTAAAATTGGAGAGTAACATCTGGCGGTCAGCTTTTGCAAGTGCGCCGATGGTTGTGATTCCAAGAGAGCGCAGTCTTTTTGCAGTGGTTTTTCCACAGCCGTATAACGATTCCACCGGGAGTGGCCAGAACTTTTCTGCCATCTCTTCCGGAAAAAGAGTATGCACACGGTTTGGCTTCTCAAAATCAGATGCCATCTTTGCTAAAAGCTTATTTGTAGAGATACCGATATTGACGGTAAAGCCAAGCTCCTTATAAATCCGGTCTTTTAATTTTGTTGCGAAAGCAATGGGATCGCCGTAGAGTTTTTCCGTTCCGGTCATATCGCAGAAAGCCTCATCAATACTGCACTGTTCGATCACCGGGGCAACCTCTTCTAAAATTTCGATAAACTTTCGGGAGGAAGCAGCGTACAGTTCATGATCCGGCGGAACAACGACAAGTTCCGGGCATTTTTGTCTGGCATGGGATAATGGTTCGCCGGTCATAATGCCGTATTTCTTCGCAGAAGGAGATTTTGCAAGGACCACTCCGTGGCGCATCTTTTCATCGCCGCCGATTACGGCGTTGATGGTTCTTAAATCCAGTGCATCCGGGTTATCACGCAGGCGTTTCGCCGATTCCCAGCTCAAAAAGGCAGAGTTCACATCGACATGAAAAATGAGAGAGCGCATACAGATTCCTCCTGGTATCATAATGGTTTGTGCGAAACGCGTTCTACATTATGTACGAGTTTCGAGTTTTACATTACATCAATTATAGCAAACTTGAGGAAATCTGTAAACTAAAAACGAATATATGTTCGAATGTCATAACCCATACCAAACCTGTGTGTTGTGACACATAAAATTCACCGAATCGGGCATGATAGTAGCGAATAAGATGATTTTTGAGAGGTTTCAATATGTATATGATATGAGGGAATGCAATCAAAAGAGAAGGAGACACTGTGGAGCCGCCGGTTCTTAGAAGTCAGATTCTGCGTTTTATTCTGATTTATCAGAAATAAAATGCAGGATGTGAGTTCTTAGTACCGCTGCGAGCGACACGTAGCGGGAGCGTGTCTCCGAAAGTTTGATTGCATTCCCTCATATTTCAGTGCGTAGATTTACCTCTCAAAAATTATCGTAAACATTATAAACAACGATAAGGTGATTTTATTATGGTAAATATTCGAAAAGCCGCCATGATCGGCTGTGGATTTGTAGGTTCGTCCTCTGCGTTTGCATTAATGCAGAGCGGCATTTTTTCCGAGATGGTAATGATCGATGTAAACAGGGAAAAAGCGGAAGGTGAGGCGATGGATATTGCACATGGACTTCCGTTTGCAAGGCCGATCCGGCTGTATGCCGGAACTTACGATGACATTGTCGATGCGGCAATCATTATCATTACGGCGGGGGCAAATCAGAAGCCGGACGAGACGAGGCTTGATCTCATCCACAAAAATGTGGAAATTTATAAAACAATCATCCCGGAAATCGCAAAGCGAAACTGCGAGGGCATGCTTCTTATCGTTTCAAATCCGGTGGATATTCTCACTTACACAGCGTTAAAACTGTCCGGTTTCCCGGAGAACAGAGTGCTTGGTTCTGGAACGGTGCTTGACACGGCAAGATTAAAATATCTGATCGGGGAACATTTGAAGGTCGACAACCGCAGTGTGCATGCGTTTATCATCGGTGAACACGGGGACAGCGAGCTGGCAGCTTGGTCAAATGCAAACGTTTCCGGTGTGCGGCTCGATGCGTTCTGTGAGATGCGCGGACATTATTTTCACGAGGAATCCGAGGATAAAATTTATGAGGAAGTGAAAAACAGTGCCTATGAGATCATTCAGAGAAAACAGGCAACTTACTACGGAATTGCGATGGCGGTAAAAAGAATCTGCGAGTGTATCATAAGAAACGAGCAGTCCATTCTCCCAGTGTCTTCCATGATGCACGGAATTTATGGTATGGAAGATGTGGTCATCAGTATGCCTGCAATCGTCGGAAAAGATGGTGTGGAGGCAGTTGTGCCGATCGAACTCGATGAGGAGGAACAGGAGCAGTTAAAAAAATCAGCCACGCTTTTAAAAGAATTAAACACTATGATAAAAACCGAACATGGTGTAAAATGAGTGTCGGAAGTTTTCGATAACATGCTTTAAAGACAGGTGTTTCACATGAAGATAAAAATTTTTGCACTGACACATAAAAAATTTGAAGTACCACAAGATAAAATGTACCAGCCGCTTCAGGTGGGCAGGGAGGAAAAAGAGGATCTTGGTTACCTCTGTGACAACACGGGAGACAACATTTCTGCGGAAAACTGTTATTACAGTGAACTGACCGGATTGTATTGGATATGGAAAAATGTACACACATATAAATATGTAGGAACCTGTCACTACAGAAGGTATCTTTTGAATGAGCAGGAGAAAATTTTTACAGAGGCAGAGTATCTGGAGCTTTTAAAGGACTATGATCTGATCACGACCAAAAGGGTGGTGCTGAACAACTCCTATCATTATGGTTTTGCGACAAATCATAATATTCATGCTCTCGATATGACAGGAGAGGTGATAAAAGAACTCTACCCGGAATATTACGATACATTTGTACAACTCGTGAACGGAACGGAAACGTATTTTGGCAATATGATCGTCACATCGAAAAAATGGTTTGATACATACTGTGAATGGCTGTTTCACATTTTTTTTGAGGTGCAGAAGCGGATCTGTCTGGAAAATGGAGAGGACGATTATCACAAACGGGTGTTTGGATTTATTTCCGAGTTCCTGTTGCTTGTGTGGGTGCGCGTAAATCATCTGAAGGTTTATGAGTGCAAAGTGGGCATGTTAGGAGAAAAGGCAGAGACACGCGAGATGAAAGAACAGCTTGCGAGTTACTTCTTTTCTATGGATGTTTTTGGTGCAAAAACGTATTTTGCGGAAATGTTAAAAAAGCGGCCGGATGTTCTGATGGAGGCATCCGACATCACAGGCGAGCTGAAACTTTCCATGCAGATCATTGCAACCATGGATCAGGAATTACAACGGACGGGGCATTGCTATCTGAGAAAAGAAAACCGTTTTCGGGAACTTATCACTTTATTTACGAGATTGAATGCAGTGATACGTGCATACATGAGCGGACAGGTCACAGAGGAGGACAGGCGCTTTTTGATAGAGCAGAGTGTTAGCGAGACAGCAGTAAAAGTCGGTGTTTTTATTCTGCCAATTTCAGCGGAGCAGAAAGAGGAGCTGGAAACTGAGATATTAAAAGATTTGAATGCATAAAAATCTCTTGAAATTTACATTTTTATCTGCTATGATAAATAGGATGTTTGTGAAACAGATAAAAAAATATATGCGGCTGTAGTTTAATGGATAAAACATCGGACTCCGACTCCGACGCTGCGGGTTCGATTCCCGCCAGGCGCAGTAAAAAGATGTCAGTAGTGGCATCTTTTTTTTGCTCTGAAATAAAATATTAAGAATTGGAAAAGCCTGCCATTCGTTGACAATAAACAGAGATAATGCTATTATGTAATATGTTTGTTAGATTAATTTTTTGTAATTGCAGATAGGAAACAATTACATTTTTCATAATAGATACCGCAGACAAAATTCGGGTCTGTGACAGAAAGGTTTGGTAAAAATGGCTTCAACGAATCAGGATAATAAATCAAATAACATAGATATTCAGAAAATGGTAGAATTTGTAAAAAAGAATGCCAGATATTTCGTGGCAGGAGCACTGTTTGTTGTGCTTTTACTTATTTTAGTGAAATTCACGGGAAATGGAATCGGAAACGCAGACGATAATAATGTGGCGGTTACTGAGACGGTTGTGACAGAAGAAGCATATGAGGAAAATGCAGTTCCGGCAGTCAATGAGCTGATCAACAGCTACTTTACTGCTTATGCATCCGGAGATCTTGTCACATTACAGACACTGGCAACACCGATCACACAGAATGAGCAGAGTTATATCACACTGATCAGTCAGTACATTGAGCAGTATCAGGACATTAACTGCTATACAAAGTCCGGGCTTGACAGCAATTCTTATATGGTAAATGTCAGCCTGAATGTGAAGTTTATGGGAGTGGAAACACCTGCACCGGGGCTTTATTTCTTCTATGTCAGAACAAATGACGATGGAAGTCTTTACATTGATAATCTTTACAGTGAGTACAACCTGTCCAGACAGGAGAGTGCGTTGGATACAAGCATCCGCAACCTTATCACGAACTTCTACAACAGCGATGATGTCATTGAATTACAGAATGATATCCAGCAGAAATACGAAGCTGCATTGTCAACAGACGAGAACCTGTTGAATCTCTGTGCAACGACTATTCCAAATGCAATTACTGAGTGGCGTAATACCATTGTGGCAGACGCAACAGAGAGTACAGAAGAAGTGCCTGCAACGGAAGAGGTTCCTGCAACAGAGACTCCTGCTGAGGAGACTCCGACAGACGAAATTCCAGCGGAAGAAACGCCGGCAGAACAGACAACAGAAACTGTATATACAATAGACAAGGTAAATGTCCGGTCAGGTGCAGATACCTCAGCAGACAAGCTTGGCTCTGTAGAAAAAGGAACGGCACTTACCAGAACTGGTACAGAAGGAGACTGGAGTATTGTCGATTACAACGGTACAACAGGTTATATTAAGAGTGAATTTTTATCAGCAGAAGCACTGGAGAATGCTTCTGAGACAGCGGCATCAGAAGCATTGACAGAGGGCACAACGATCATGCTCTCCAACACAACAAACATCCGGTCTTCCATGAGCGAGACAGCAGACAAAGTCGGAGTTGCCTATGCCGGAGAGAAGGTAACGGTTGTGATGAGTTATGCAGAAGGCTGGACAAAAGTAACATGGAAGAATAAGACAGGTTATATCAAGACCGATTTATTAAAATAAAAAAGTAACAGAATGCTACGGAGGCTTCCAGCAAATTGAAGTCTCCGTTTTTGTAGTTATTTGAAGCTGTACAAAATAGAATCATATGGAATAATGACAGGAAAAGGAAAAGTATGGAAGAAAACGGAATCCGTATCAATAAATTTTTGAGCGAAGCAGGGGTATGTTCCAGACGCGAGGCAGACCGTCAGGTAGAACTTGGAAATATTACCATTGATGGAAAAGTTGCGGAAACAGGCGCAAGAGTGCTGCCGGGACAGACGGTTTTGTTTCAGGGAAAGAAAGTTTCAAAAGAAGAGGAAATGATCTTAATTGCGTTCCACAAACCGGTTGGCATTGTCTGTACCGCAGAAAAGCGCGAAAAAAACAATGTGATCGATTATATTAATTACCCGAAGCGCATCTATCCGGTCGGACGTCTGGATAAAGATTCAGAAGGGCTGCTGTTACTGACGAATAACGGTGATATTGTCAATAAAATGATGCGCTCCGGGAATATGCATGAAAAAGAGTACATTGTTACAGTCAACAGACCAGTCACCGAGAGTTTTATCCATGGTCTGGCAAACGGAGTGCCGCTTGCTGAACTGAATACAATGACCAGAAAATGTCATGTAAAACAGATTGGAAAGAAACAGTTTAAGATTATTTTGACACAGGGACTAAACCGCCAGATCAGACGGATGTGTGAATATTTCGGTTATCGTGTGGAGAAACTTGTTCGTACAAGAATCATGAATATTGAACTTGGAGACCTGCCGGTTGGAACATACAGGGATGTTACACCGGAGGAGTACAGACAGCTTTTATCATTAATTAAAGATTCCTCCAATGAGACGGTCATCCCGAAGAAATATTCCAAAAGTGAGCGTATGAAAGAAAAATCAAAAAAGTAGAAATGGATGAAGAAAATGTCAGCAGAAGAGAGAATTGCCGAGTTAAAGAAAACACTCGAATATCATATTGACCGCTATTATAATCAGGACAGTCCTGAGATTTCAGATTATGAATACGACATGATGATGCAGGAGCTGAAGGGTCTGGAAAAAGAGCACCCGGAGCTTGTTACGCCGGATTCTCCGACACAGCGTGTTGGTGGAACAGCAAAAAGAGAAGCGGGTGTGCTTGTGCGCCACAATGTTCCGATGTTAAGTCTTCAGGATGTTTTTTCCAAAGAGGAAGTATTTAACTTCGTGGAGGAGATGCAGAAACAGTTAGATCATCCGGAATTTGTTGTGGAGTATAAAATTGACGGACTTTCCATGTCACTGCGTTATGAGAACGGAGAATTAATACTGGCGGAAACCAGAGGGGATGGAATTAATTTCGGTGAGGATGTCACCGCGAATGCGAAAGTGATCAAAGACGTAAAACAAAAGTTAAAGGACAAACCGGAGTATCTGGAGATCCGCGGTGAAGTATACATGAAAAACGCTGCATTTGAAAAGGTAAATGAGACACAGGAGCTTCTTGGAAAAAAAGTGTTTGCCAATCCAAGAAACTGTGCAGCGGGAACACTCCGCCAGTTAGACAGCAAGGTGACGAAAGAGCGGGATCTTTCCATGTTTATTTTCAATATCCAGCAGGTGCGTGGCATGGAGTTTGCAACTCATACCGAAGGATATGAATTTTTGAAAAAGCAGGGGATCCATGTCATAGACGATTACAAAGTCTGCAAGACCGCAGAGGAAGTGTGGGATGCGATCACGGCAATTGGTGAAAACCGCGGAAATCTGGCATATGATATTGACGGCGCTGTGGTGAAGATCAATCGTTTTTCTGACCGTGAGCAGTTGGGAGAAACATCCAAAGTACCGCGCTGGGCAATCGCATACAAATATCCACCGGAGGAGAAAGAGTCCAGACTATTAAATATTGAACTTTCGGTAGGAAGAACCGGAAGAATCACACCGACAGCTGTGTTTGAGCCGGTGCGCCTCTGCGGAACTTCTGTTTCCAGGGCAACTTTGCACAATCAGGATTTTATTGATGATCTGGATATCGGAATTGGAGATACAATTGTAGTTTATAAGTCGGGGGAGATCATTCCGAAGATCAAGGAAGTGAAGAAAGAGAAAAGACCTTCTGACTGGAAACGGTTTGTGATCCCGGATGTCTGCCCTGTTTGCGGTGCAAAGACAGAGAGGGAGAAAGACACTGCGGATATTAAGTGTACATCACCAAACTGTCCGGCACAGTTAGAACGCCATATTATCAACTTTGTAGGGCGTGACGCAATGGACATCAAAGGTTTTGGTACAGTTTATATTGAAGAACTTGTCCGTTTAGGGTATATTAATAATGTCGCAGATGTTTTTGTACTAAAGACACATCGCGATGAATTGATCGATCAGGGAATTATCGGAAAAGAAAAAAATACGGATAAGCTTTTGGATGCGATCGAGAAATCAAAAGAGAACGATGCCTATAAGCTTCTCACCGGACTTGGAATCCCGAATGTAGGAAAGGCAGCTGCAAAAGCGATCATGAAGTATTTTAAAGATATGGATCATTTAAAGGAAGCTTCTGTTGAGCAGCTCACAGAGGTCAATGATATCGGAGAAGTGAGTGCGCTTTGTATCCGGAATTTCTTTACAGATGAAAAAAATATCGAAATTTTAGACCGCTTGAAAGAGTATGGCGTGAATATGCGGGCGGAAGAGACAGAGACGGTGGAATCTGTTCTGACAGGAA
>ULWU01018653.1_pt1 | contig 15044 bp, 8 predicted proteins | sample 1960661 | NCBI WGS metagenome assembly ULWU01 (sample SAMEA4835821, study PRJEB28245) | human gut metagenome | biome: gut microbiome; material: fecal sample | place: Denmark | collected 2008
CTAATTTTAAAACTTACCAACCAGAAATTTCCGCTGAGCCGTGTTATATGAAAAAAGAGTCTAACGCATTTGCGTTAGACTCTTTTTTCATATAACTGTTTTTTATTCGTTTTTCATTGATTGGTCGATCACCTCAATTTTTTTCAAGATCAATTCTAGGTCTGCTTTGAGTTTTTCCACTTTACGATTCATTTCCGTAACCAAACTGCTACCTTTTTTGGAAGAACTGGTCAAGAAGCCCAAGTTGTTCTCGTATGTTTGAATTTCATTCTTCATGTTTTCGTAAGCACGAACCAGTTTTTCGCGTTCACGATAAAGGTTGCCTTCCTTGCTGATGGTTGATTTAAAATTGCTTAATTTTTTCTGTGATGCGGAAAGATTCAGCTTGTCAAACAACTTGTCGATGACACCATGATATTGCTTGTACAGTTTATCTTTTTCTTTAAACGGTACATGACCGATGCCGTTCCATTCTTTCATTAATTCTCGAATGGCGTTTCCCGCATCCTCTTCCGGTGTTTCCTGTGCGTCAATTGCATTTAATTTTTCAATGATCGCCTTTTTCTGAACCATGTTTTCCTGTTCAACCGAGCGTTGTGAAGAAGTCGCCTTGTTCTTTTGCTCGAAGAAATAATCACATGCGGCAATGAATCGTTTCCATACGGCATCCGAATACTTTTTAGGTACAGGACCGATTGTTTTCCATTCCTTTTGTAATTTGCTTAGAATATCAGCAGTTGCTTTCCAGTCTGTGCTTTCTTTTAGTGCTTCTGCTTTTTCACATAATGCTTTCTTCTTTTCCAGATTGCCTGCCATACTTTCCTTGATGGATTTGAAGAACTCGGCTTTGCGTTTGAAAAACTCATCACAAGCGGCACGGAAACGTTCGAATATCTTCACGTTCATTTTTTGAGGTGCGTAACCAATTGTTTTCCATTTAGCTTGCAAAGCAATGATTTCCTGAGTTTTGTTTTCCCAGTCTTGGAAAGTAGTGAACGTATCGTATTCCATCGCTTCCACAATTTCACAGATTACGGTCTTTTCATCCAAATTACGTTGCTCTTTTTCTTTTAAGGCTTCGAAATGTTGCTGGTGACGACGGTTTACGGCTGTAGAGGCAGTTTTGAACCGGGTCCATATATCTTCGCGCAATTCTTTTGCAACAGGACCCGTATTCCGGAATTCCTGATGTAACTTTTGTAATTGGTGGAAAGCGGAAATCACATCTTCTTCATCAGCCAATTTCTCTGCGGCTTCACAGAGATGAGTTTTTATTTCAAGATTCTTTTTAAAATCATACTCACGGAATTCATTGTTCAGCTTTATCAAGTCATAGAACTTTTCTGCATAGTGCTGATAATTTTTCCATAGTTCATTTACCTTGGCAGCCGGCACCTGTTTTATATCGTTCCATTCCTGTTGCAGTTTCTTGAATTCATTGTATGCTTTGTTGGCATCTTCGGGAGATTCGGCAAGTTCTTTCAAGCGGTCGATAATGGCGAGCTTTTTCACCAGGTTATCTTCTTTTTCTTTATCTTGTTCTGCTTGTATGGCGCTTCTTTTCTCTTTGATAGAGCTCATGATATCTTTGAAACGGCTTTCAGCATCGTCCGGTTGGGGAATAAATGCCTCAGGAGCACCTCCGCCATCAATAAATGCCTTACGGGCGGCTTCTTGCTCAGCCTTGTGCAGCTTGTAGAAGTTCTGTTTCAATAAATCCAACTCTTGTTTGTCTGCATTGCAGGCGTCTTCGTTGATTTCTTTTAAACGTTCGATGACCTCTTCTTTCGTTTGTTTAGGTACATACGTAGCGTTATTTTCTTCTGCAGTAGCGGAAGATGATACCAAAGTTTCAGATGTCTGTTCCACTGGAACTTCGGTTAAAGGGCGGATAGTTTCATTCGAGTCCATCGTATAGATTTTTAAAGTAAGCGTTTTTGTTATAACAACAATTTACAAATTAAAAGAAATAAATTAGAACTTCATACTGTTTTTCCCGATTTTTTTAGGAAAATCCTTAAAAGTGGAGAAAATAGGAGAATCAAGGGGGATAAATGCACTGCAGATTACATAGATTCATACAGATTCTCTTTTATTGTGATTCTTTGCCGGTTTCTGTGTGAATCTGTTTTTCTCTGAATTTCAATCTATGTAATCTGTAGTGAAATGTGTCAGGATAGTAATACGGTGATGCCCATATAAAGCATCATACCTATAATGTCATTGGTGATGGATATGAACGGACCTGTAGCGATGGCCGGATCTATTTTTAGTTTTTCCAGTGTCATAGGAACCAGGGTCCCAAAGATGGAAGCGAACATGACTACTGCAAACAGGCTGAATGAAACCGAATAAGTCACGGTGGCACTTGCCCCGAAACGGATGAAATTATAGATATATACCAGCATAGAAATAATAGTAGCATTGATTACGGCCACTACAGATTCCTTTACTATTTGTTTCCAGGTGTTTTGGGCATCCAGCGAGCTGTTTGCCAGTCCTTGTACGATAAGTGCCGAGGACTGTGTTCCCACATTCCCCCCTGTTCCGCCGATAAGGGGGATGTAGAGGGCCATTTCGGGATGTGCGGCAAAAGTGCTGTCAAAGTTGCCCAGAATCATGGAGTTTCCTATTCCGCCTATCATGCCGATGAGCAGCCAGGGCAGACGGGCTGTAGTCTGGCGGAATACATTATCGTCTGTTTCCACGTCTTGTGACAAACCTGATGCCAGCTGGTAGTCGCGCTCAGCCTGTTCACGTACTTCGTCCATCACATCGTCTACCGTAATCCGTCCTACCAGGCGTCCGATACTGTCCACTACCGGAACGGCGACCAGGTCATATTTTTCAATGGTTTGTACCACTTCGTCTATAGGGGTATCTACATGGACGGATATCGGTTCTTTCCTCATCACGTGCTTCACTTTGGATACGGAAGGGCTGGTGATCATTTTCTTCAACGGGAACACACCGCGCAGCCGCTGGTCATCGTCTACTACATATACATAATAGATTTCGTCCATATCTTCCGCCTGGATGCGCATTTCCTTCAGACATTCGGGCATACTCCAGTTTTCGTTTACGATTACCATTTCGGTACCCATCAATCCACCGGCAGTGTCTTCGTCATATTTCAACAAATCGACAATGTCTCCGGCTTGTTCTATGTCTTCAATGTGTGAGAGGACTTCTTCTTGTTTGTCCTCGTCCATTTCACGGATAATGTCCACGGCATCATCCGAATCCATGTAGTCAACGAACCGTTTGGCGATTGTTTCAGAGGGAAGGATTTCCAGGAATTCTTTACGGGCGTCTTCGTCCATTTCGATAAGGACATCGGCGGCAGTCTCATTGTCCAGTAACAGGTATATGAACCGTGCTTCTTCCGCATCCAGTTCATTGCACAGCTCTGCTATGTCGGCAGGATGCAGTCCGGCAAGCAAGTCCTTCAGTTGCTCTGAGTCTTTTTGCTCGATCAGCTGCTCTACTTTTTCTAATTCCTCTTTATTCATCCTATTCTTCCGTTAATATAATAAATAGGTGTTATTCTTTCTTGTTTGTTCCTTTCCGGGCGATATCATTGCTATAGACAATATCCGTCTTGTTTTTCAGCGCCGCTTCCACCTGGTTGGTCAGTTCGATAAACTCTTGTACAGACAACTGTTCCGGGCGTTTGTTGAAAATGGGGTCTGTGCTCAATGGGTTCTCTTTGTCTAAAATGGAAGAAATAGAGTTTCTCAAAGTTTTACGCCGTTGGTTGAATGTTGTTTTTACAATGAGCTTGAACAATTTTTCATTGCATCCCAGTTCCGTCGTTTCATTGCGTGTCATACGGATGACCGCACTTTTCACCTTGGGAGGCGGATTGAATACATGTTCGTGTACGGTGAACAGGTATTCTACTTTGTACCAGGCTTGTATCAGGATACTGAGAATGCCGTATGTCTTGCTTCCGGGACCGGCGGCAATGCGTTCGGCCACTTCTTTTTGGATCATTCCGGTACAACAGGGTATCAGGTCTTTGTAATCCAGCATTTTAAAGAATATCTGGCTGGATATATTATAAGGATAGTTGCCGGTCAGGACAAAAGGTTTTCCGTCAAATAATTTTTCGAGGTTCAGTTTCAAGAAGTCGTCTTCAATGATATTATCTTCCAGGGCAGGGAAGTTCTCACGGAGATAGGCTACAGATTCATAGTCCAGTTCCACCACTTTTACCGGACGGTTTTTCTGCATAATAAACTGGGTTAGTACCCCCATCCCCGGTCCTACTTCCAGAATTGGCAAGTCAGGGCACCCGTCTACCGTATCGGCTATATCTTTTGCAATACTGAGATCTTTCAAGAAGTGTTGTCCTAGAAATTTTTTTGGCTTTACTAATCCCATTCCGTTATTTTTCTATTGTTAATAAATAGGTTTATTTCGCTAAGATAGTATCTTTGCATCGTGCAAAGGTAAACATTCTAAATTAATATACACAGATTTTGGAACGAACTCGATTAAAAAAGATTATAAATAAAGGTTTGCAGATTGCATTTCCGTTATTTTTGGGGGCTGCGATACTGATATGGATGTATCACGGATTCAATTTTTCCCGGGTGTGGGAGGTCTTGGATGGAGGAATGAACTATGGGTGGATGTTAGTGTCATTAGTGTTTGGTGTGTTTAGTCATATTTTTCGTGGCTGGCGGTGGAAGCTTACGCTGGCTCCGTTGGGCGAGCATCCCAAAACATCCGATTGTGTATATGCCATCTTTGTGTCTTATGCCGCCAACTTGGTTGTTCCCCGTGTAGGTGAGATTTCCCGTTGCGGGGTGTTGGCTAAATATGATGGTACATCTTTTTCCAAATCGCTGGGTACGGTGGTTACGGAACGGCTGATTGATACGCTGTGTGTGTCGTTGATTACAGGGGTAACTCTTATAATGCAGGCAAGGGTATTCGATACCTTTTTTAAAGAAACCGGCACGGATACCACGGTTTTGGCACAGGTATTTACTTCGGGGCATTTCTATATCACTATCGTCTGTGTGCTGGCCGTATTGGTGCTGGCTTTTTTTCTGATCAGGAATGTGACGGTCTTTGCTAAGGTGAAAGGCATTCTCCATAATGTATGGGTCGGTGTACTGTCTTTGCGTCATGTAAAGCGGATGCCTCTGTTCATTCTTTATACCGTCGGTATCTGGACTTGCTATTTCCTGCAATTCTATGTTTCTTTCTTTTGTTTCGATTTTTCCGATAATTTGGGAGTGATGGCGGGACTGGTCATGTTTGCTGTAGGTAGCATTGCGGTAGTAGTTCCGACTCCTAATGGGGCGGGTCCGTGGCATTTTGCTGTCATAACGATGATGATGCTCTATGGAGTGGGAAAAGAAGATGCGGGAATTTTTGCCTTATTAGTGCATGGAATACAAACTTTTTTATTAATTTTGTTGGGTATATATGGATTAGCGGCTTTGCCGTTCACAAATAAAACTAAGAAGTTATGAGTACAATTCTCTCTCTCGCTCCGCAGAATGTGTGGAAGCATTTCTATTCATTGACTCAGGTTCCCCGCCCTTCGGGTTACTTGAAGAAAGTGCAAGAGTTCTTGCTGAACTTTGGAAAAAGTGTAGGCGTAGAGTCATTCCAGGACGAAGCCGGTAATATCATTTACCGCAAGCCTGCCACTCCGGGGATGGAAAACCGTAAGAAGGTGATTCTTCAGGCTCACATGGACATGGTTCCTCAGAAGAATAACGATACAGTGCATGATTTTGAAAATGATCCTATCGAGACTTACATTGACGGAGATTGGGTGAAAGCTAAAGGCACGACTTTGGGAGCCGATGATGGTATGGGTGTTGCCGCTATCATGGCTATCATGGAAGACAAGACGCTGAAACATGGTCCGTTGGAAGCACTGATTACTGCCGACGAAGAAACCGGTATGTTCGGTGCGTTCGGTTTGAAGCCGGGAACGGTAGACGGTGATATTCTGTTGAATCTGGATTCGGAAGAAGAAGGAGAATTGTATATCGGTTGTGCAGGCGGTGAAGACCTGACAGCAGTGTTGGAATATAAAGAAGTGGAAACAGATCCGGCTGACATTGCTTTGAAAGTTACCTTGAAAGGGCTGCGCGGTGGTCATTCAGGATTGGAAATAAATGAAGGACGTGCCAATGCCAACAAGCTGATGGCTCGTTTCATGAACCAGGTGATAACTTACGATGAGGCTTGCCTGGTGTCCTGGCAAGGTGGCAATATGCGTAATGCCATTCCTCGTGAATGTGAAGTGGTCATTACGGTTCCGGCTGAAGAAGAAGCGGACGTACTGGAATTTGTGCAGGAGTGCGAAGCATTGTGGAATGAAGAATATCATGTACACGAAACACCGATCAGCTTCAAGGCAGAACGGGTGGAATTGCCTGCGATGATGGTTCCCGATGAAATTAAAGATAATCTGGTGGATGCCATTTATGCTTGTCAGAATGGAGTGATGCGTATGATTCCTACTATCCCCGATACCGTGGAAACCTCTTCCAATCTGGCTATTGTTTCTATAGGTGGTGGCAAGGCGGAGATAAAAATCCTGGCCCGCAGTTCACGCGATTCAATGAAGGATTATCTGAATACTGCATTGGAAAGCTGTTTCTCTATGGCAGGTATGGAAGTAACCCGTTCAGGTGGTTATTCAGGCTGGGAACCCAATGTGGATTCTCCTATTCTGAAAGCCATGAAGGAGTCTTATAAGGCACAATTCGGTACGGAACCTGCTGTGAAAGTGATTCATGCCGGTTTGGAATGCGGTATCATCGGTGCGGTGGTTCCGGGATTGGATATGATTTCTTTCGGTCCTACCTTGCGTTCTCCTCACTCACCGGATGAACGCTGCTTTATTCCTTCTGTAGGCAAGTTCTATGATTTCGTGGTAGCTACGTTGGAAAATACGCCGGTAAAAGAATAGTCTTTAAGATCTTATAAAGATTTCGGGCGCGGATGATAGGGATTTCGTCCGCGCCTTTCTATTAATACTCCACTTTGTCACTTTTCTCTGTCCATTGTTGGAATGCCTTTATCGCCTCTTCCGCCAAAAGAACTTCGGAAGGCAGCTTGCGTGCCGAAGGCTTCAGGCTTAACTCATCATAGATAAAAGAGTCGTCAAACCCTATATTCTTGGCATCCGTCTTGTTGTTTGCATAATACATTTTATCCAGCCGTGCCCAGTAAATGGCTCCCAGACACATGGGACACGGTTCACACGAAGTATAAATTTCACATCCGCTCAAGTTGAATGTTCCCAGTTTGCTTGCCGCCGCACGGATGGCGCTGACTTCCGCATGGGCGGTAGGGTCGCATTGTGAGGTGACACGATTGGCTCCGGTCGCAATGATTTCACCATCTTTGGCAATTACGGCTCCAAAGGGTCCGCCGCCGTTTGCCACATTCTCTATAGAAAGCTCAATGGCTTTCCGCATTAATTCTTCTTTCTTCATAGTGGTTCTATTTCTTTAGTACAGAGCAAATATACGATATTTCCGGCTATATATGCGGGAGAGGGCTTATTTTATTCGGAAACTGCCGCTTCATGTGTACACTTGTCGGTTTCTGCTACCATTGAGGTGATTATCAGTGCCTCCGGGGACATTGCCCTGTTTTTTGTTTCAGAAGCTTCAGCCTCTCCGCAAAAGCCCGTCAATAGGGCGAAGCGGCTGAAGGATTGCCTTTGGAAATTCCTTCAGCCCGATTATGGAAGCTTCAGTTTTTGGCTGTTCGGGATGTGTTTGTGGAAGTTCATTTTCTCTGGTGCTTTTATGCCTGTTGGAAATGATGTTACTATTAGGAAGAGTTTGCTTTGACTGCCGTAACAGCTTTATTGCTTCACCTTAGTGAAGCAGCCGTTTTATACAGGTGACAATGGATCTTCACCAAAGTGGAATGGCGTGTTCACCTAAGTGATGGACAGAAAATACAAACTTATCCTGATGAAAAAGAATATGTTTCCGGTTGTGTCAGTTTGCTCATTTAGGGGTGCGATACGGTGACAAGTGCCTGGATATAGGACTTTTGAAGCATTGGGGAACCAATCTGTGCGGAGTATGCATACCCCAAGAGGGTGCGGCTGAAGGATTTTTCTTCGGGCTGAAGCATTTTCAGGTGTAATCCTTCAGCCGGAATGCCCACCGGCAAAGGGTTTGCGGAGAGGCTGAAGCTTTTGAAGGAATTTTCCTGTCCTTTTTCTTTGTATCACGAATTTGCTGAATACTCCTGGTTTTCCGTAATGCGCTGGTTTGGGCTAATACTTTGCACCCTTTCGGGTATATTATGCAAAAGAAGCTAATAAATTATACCCATTAGGGTGTAATTATCGCTGGTTTTGCTATATTGGTACCCTAAAGGGTGTAATTATGAATAATTCATTGTCATTGTTTGTTAAGGAAATGCGCAAGCGGTTCGGACTTACGCAAGTAGATTTGGCAGCTAAGGCGGGAGTGGGGCTTCGCTTTGTGCGCGAGTTGGAACAAGGAAAGCAAACTTTGCGAATAGACAAGGTAAACCAGGTGCTTGCCCTCTTCGGGTATGAAGTGGGAGCAGTGCCTGCAGGAAAGGAGCATAGCGTATGAGAAGGGGAAAAATATACCTGAATGATATATATCTACGCGGGGACGCTGACGGAAGACGAAAATGGTTTTACCTTTGTCTATGATGCCGGATTCTTGCGTTATCCGGCTGGCACCTGAAGAACTTTTCATTGTATGATACGGGGATGGGCTATAGTCTGACGCCTGCATACCATTTGCTGTCCACGGTTATTGTCATGCCCGAGGATACGGAGGAGCTCGCCGGGGGGCAGTGGCAAGGTAATAGAGAACATCGCTTGGAAATTCCGACGTTCCATCATTAAATGGATGGAACTGATAGATGTTTCCTTCCTGCCCGAAGACATGAAGAAACCCTATAAAAGACTGGTGCTGCAACGTTTGCTTTGGCTGCGCTGAAAGATCTTTCCTTTTCTGTTTTAGTTATTTTAATTAAAACGTATGCAGTCTTTAAACATCTATTTCGTTTCTTTGTTAAAGAAGACTTAGTACGAACTAAAAGATTGTAGATATGAAAATTCGTTATTTATCTTTGATAGTGTTACTGGTAATGAGCGTATTTGCTCCTATGCAGGCACAAACCTATGACAATTTGTGGAAAGAACTGGAAGTATTGGAACGAAAGGATCTGCCCAAGTCGGTTATTTCCGAAGCAATGAAAATCTACGATAAAGCAAAAGCGGAACAGAATGTACCGCAAATGATGAAAGCCTATCTCACTGCCATGCAGTACCGTTCCCTTTTAACTCCCGATAGCTTGAAGGTAGATATGAATGGTTTGGAACAATGGGCTTCCCAAACCGGCAGTATGGAAGACAAAGCTATATTGTATTCCATTCTGGGTGAAATGACCATGCCTGCCGACGTAAAAAAAGGATTGGGTTATTTGCAGGCCTCTCTCAAGGATAAAGACCGGTTATTACTTATCCCGGTCGAGAAATTGAGACCTATGGTGAGAGTGGGAGAGGCTAGTAAACGGTATTTTCGTGATAATCTGTACAACCTGCTGGCACGTCGTGCCATACAAATCATGCAGCAGTACAGGTGGCAGGCGGCTGCTAAAGCAAATCAGACAAACAGTCTGCCTGCGGATATGACGGATATGGATCAGTTTGTTACTTATCAGTTTGTTCCCGTCTCTGATTGTGACCTGACGGCAGCTGTCATGCAGACTTATCAGTCCTTGCTGAAAGCATACGATACGGAAACGGAGCGTGAGGGTTGGTTGCTGACCGGGATAGACGCATTGAATTACCTGTACCGCAATTTTTCCGGAAACTTCTCGAATGACGTATGCCAACAGGAACTCCGGAAGTGGATTCATACTTATCCGGCTGTGAAAACAGTCCCTGAAGCTTATCTGGCTTTGGCACAATTCCTACAGTATCAAAATAATCAGGTAGAGCGCTTGCGGATAGTTCGTGAAGGAATAGCCGGATACCCCCGTTACGAAGGTATCAACCAACTGAAGAATATAGAAAAGGAAATTCTGAATGCAAGCCTTTCACTGGAAATAGCTACGGCCTATCCGGGTGAACAGCAGTCGGTGAAAGTAAATTATAAAAACCTTACCGGCATCACCTTGCAGTTATATAAGGTGAATTTACCCGTTACCTCTGCCGTATTGCAGAACAGAACCACCCATTTTGAAAGTAAATATGCCCGTTTGCAACGCGAGGAGCATTTTTCTTTGAAACCTACTACAGATTATTTGAATGTCGATACCACCCTGACCATACAGGCTCCTCAAGCGGGAATTTATTTCTTAAAGGCAGTGCCCGATGGGAAGAAGGGCGTTTCGGACGGAACATTAATGAATGTCACCGCTTTAAAGACCATTTATCGTCCTCTGCCGGATGGTACGTTGGAACTGGTGGTGGTAGATGCAGTGAGCGGACAGCCTGTTTCTGAGGCGGAAGTAACCATTTATACGGAGAAGGGGGGAGGTTATTCTCCCCAACAGACCTACCAGGCGGATAAACAGGGTACTTTGAAACTGGATTTCCTGAATAGTAACAAATACTGGTATAATGCACATACGGCGGCTGATAATGCGATGCCCATCTTGAATCTTTGGAAAAACGATTATTACTATAAAGAGAGCAAGAGGAAAGAAGTTTTGCAATTATTTACCGACCGCTCCATTTACCGTCCCGGTCAAACCGTATATGTATCCGGCTTGGCTTATGAAATGGAAAAGGATTCTACGCGTGTGCTTGCGGATAAAAAATATACGGTATCCCTATATGATGCGAATAATAATGAAACAGGAAAAGTGGAAGTACGGACGAATGGTTTTGGCTCGTTCAGCGGACAGTTTGTTTTGCCCTCTCCTTGCCTGACCGGTTATTTTAGCTTGCGTGCGGCCGATACTTCTGTCAGTTTTAAGGTAGAAGAATATAAACGTCCCACCTTTGATGTCACGTTTGAGCCCGTGAAAGTGGAGTATCAAGTGGGTGACTCTATAGAAGTGGTGGGTATGGCAAAGACTTTTGCCGGTGCGCCTGTGCAGAATGCCAGGGTACACTATAATATATCTCGTTCCTATGCCTGGGTCTGGCGGTTTATGGGCAGAGGTTCAGCCCGTTGGGAGGGAGAGGCAATGACCGATGCGGATGGTAAGTTCAGCGTTCCGGTGCATTTTGAAATAGACTCGGACAGGAGAGAATCTCCGTTGTGGTATTATACGTACAACATACAGGCGGATGTGACGGATGGTGCAGGTGAGACACAGCAAGCTAATTTGTCATTGCCTTTAGGAAGCACTTCAATGGTGCTGAATATGGATAATCTGCCCGATAATTTGGTGAAAGAAAAGAAGCTGGAAATAAAACTGACAGCCATGAATCTTTCGGGTGAGCCGGTAGATACTCCGGTTACTTATCAAGTAGTCGAAATGGAGGAGCAGAAAGACGGTCAGGAAAAAGAAGGCAGAAAGGTATTGACCGGTACGGTGGAAGCCAACAAGAGTTTTGTTCCAGAGGCTATTTATGCCCTGCCTTCCGGCAATTATCGTTTGAAGCTCTCGGCTAAGGATACGCAGGGCAGAGAGTGTACGGCATCTAAGAATTTCCTTCTGTTTTCATTGAACGACAAGCGTCCGCCTTTCGTGATAACGGATTGGTTCTATCAGGATGGTCTGGAATTTGATGCAGCATCTCCGGCTACTGTATATATAGGTAGCAGCGAAAAGAATGTCTATCTGCTTTATGATGTATTTGCAGGAAATAAGCGCTTGGAAAGCAAACGTATAGAGCTTTCTGACTCGGTGGTCAGTTTCCGCTTCCCTTATAAGAAGGAATATGGTGACGGCATTCTGGTAAGTATGGCATTTGTGAAAGATGGCAGACTTTACAGTCATAATGCACGGATTATGAAACCGGCCCCTGAAAAGAAGTTGCAGCTGAAATGGACTACGTTCCGTGACAAACTCCGTCCTGGACAGCAAGAGGAATGGAAACTGACGGTACTTTATCCGGATGGAAGCCCGGCTGAGGCTGAAATGCTGGCTACTATGTATGATGCTTCTCTGGATAAAATCTATAGTGCACATAAGTTGGACTTTGGAGTGGACTTTCATTATGTGGTTCCTTTGACTTATTGGAATACATCCTATATGCGGAATGCTTATTTGTATGTTGATTTCCCGTTGAAGAGGCTCCGTGCGGTTCCTTTGGAATATAGTGAATTGATCATTCCATCTACAGGAAGAATGGAGGCTATGGTGGTAGGTTACGGAGGCAGTCCTCGTGCCACTCTTGCAGGAGCTTTGAAGATTAGAGGCAGGAGTGCCGCAAATGCTGTGATGAACCAGGAGGCTGTTACTGATATGGTGCTCCAGGAAGAAATGGTAGAAACGTCTGCACAGGAAAAGGTAGAAATGGGCAGTTCTGAAGAACTGGCAGAAACGGGTGATATACAGATACGTGAAAACTTTGCGGAAACGGCATTCTTTTACCCACAGCTCCGCACCAATGAAAAAGGTGAAGTCAGTATTTCCTTTGTACTACCCGAAAGCCTTACCCGATGGACGTTTATGGGCTTGGCACATACCCGGAATGTGGATTATGGAAAGATAGAAGCTACCGCTACTGCCAGCAAAGAGTTTATGCTTCAGCCTAATATGCCCCGCTTTGTCCGCGTGGGAGATAAAGCGAATATTGCCGCTTCACTGATGAACCTGTCGGACAAGGGAGTGAAAGGGACTGTCCGCATGGAATTGTTCAATCCGGAAACAGAAAAGGTATTCTATTCACAAAAACAGAAGTTTGATGTGAAGGGAGGAGAAACCGGGCATGTGAACTTTACTTTTGAAGTGAGTGACAAATATGCGGTAATGGCATGCCGGATGGTAGCGGATGGAGATACCTTCAGTGATGGAGAACAGCGTTACATCCCCGTTCTGACAGACAAACAGTGGGTGACGGAAACCGTTCCTCTGAACGTGAATGGGGAAGGTGCGCATACTTTCTCTTTGGAAAACCTGTTTAACAAGCATAGCAAAACGGCTTCCGAACAACGGTTGACCGTAGAATTTACTGCCCATCCGGCTTGGTATGTCGTGCAGGCTTTGCCTGTAGTGGCTAATCCTCAGAATGAAGATGCGCTTTCCTGGGCTACCGCTTATTATGCCCATTCATTGGCTGCGTTTATAGTCAAAGAAAATCCCCGTATCAAGCAGGTCTTTGATAGCTGGAAGGCTCAAGGTGGCACGAAGGAGACTTTTATGAGCAATCTGCAAAAGAATCAGGAACTGAAAAATATCCTGCTCGCTGAAACTCCCTGGCTGACAGAAGCTACCAATGAAGCCGAACAAAAACAGCGTATCGCCACTTTGTTTGACCTGAATACAATGAATAGCCAACTGGCTGTTTCTGTAGAGAAACTGGGAGAATTGCAAAATGCCGATGGCGCATGGAGTTGGTATAAAGGTATGCAAGGCAGCCGCTATGTAACCACTCAGGTAATGGAAATGCTTGTCCGGCTGAATGCATTGACTCATCAAGATGCTGACAGCCGGATGCAGCCTATGATTCAAAAAGGGTTCGAGTATTTAGGCAAGCAGGCAGCCGAAGAGTATAAGTCAATGAAAGAAGCTGAAAAGAAAGGAGCCGTCGGCCTCCGTCCGTCAGAGCAGGTTCTCAGGTATTTGTATATCTGTGCTTTGGATGGCAAGGCTCCGGTTGATGAAAAGGTGAACCGGTATTTCATAGACAAGTTGTCCGGTGAGGGAAAAGAACTGACGATTTATGGAAAGGCGTTGGGAGCTATCATCTTGCAGCAGGCCGGTAAGGTGGCAGAAGCCAGGCTGTTTATGCAGTCATTGATGGAGTATTCTGTTGTGACGGATGAAATGGGGCGTTACTTTGATACTCCTAAAGCCCGATATTCATGGTTCAGTTATAAAATTCCGACTGAAGTGGCTGCTATGGAAGCTATACAGCGTATAACAAAAGATACGAAAGCTATTGATGAAATGAAACGCTGGCTGTTGAAGCAGAAACAGACACAGACTTGGGAAACGCCGATTGCCACGGCTGATGCGGTGTATGCATTGATGGCTACAGGAGCTTCGGATTTATTGGCAAATACAGGAGGAGTAGAGATTACTTTAGGTAAAGAAGTGATCCGGACTCCGGCAGATAATGCCATCGGTTATATCAAGAAGACGGTGTCCGGTGATGTGATGAATATCAAGAAAGTAAGCGTGGATAAAGAAGGAACCGGAATGGGTTGGGGAGCCGTTTATGCCCAATATCTGGAAAGTATGGATCAAATAGGTGAGCAGGGAAACGGATTGTCTGTCAGCCGTCAATTATATAAAGGAGATGAGGCTTTGAATGAATCAGCTCCATTGAAGGTTGGCGATAGGATTACCGTTCGCCTGACTGTGAAGGCTGACCGTGATATGGATTTTGTTCAGATCAAGGATGACCGTGCAGCTTGTATGGAACCGTTACAGGCAGTTTCGGGATTCCGTTGGGGTAACGGGCTGGGATATTATCAGGCTACCAAAGATGCTTCGACTCAGTTCTTTATCGATCAGATGAGAAAAGGAACTTATGTGATAGAGTATCAGGTGTATGTGAACCGGACAGGAGAATATCAGGCCGGAATTGCAACTGTTCAGTCTGCTTATGCTCCGGAATTCGGAGGGCATACGAGAGGATATCGGGTGATGGTGGAATAAAGACACGGGATGTCTGGAATTAATTGTGTGATTTCATAAAAAGTAAGTTAGCTTGCTAACTTACTTTTTTCTTATGCTTCTGCCGTCCACCCATTCTAGTCTTATTTCAAAACCATCTTCAGCCGTGCCATAAAAATAGCGGCCTGAAACGGATGGATATTCAATTATAAATGTATAACCATCTGAATAATATAGATACAACCAACCGTTTTGAATTTCCCAGTCAAACTTATATACCCTATAAAGTTCATCATTATGGTAACAGCGCTCTTCCG
>ULWU01051214.1_pt1 | contig 14956 bp, 14 predicted proteins | sample 1960661 | NCBI WGS metagenome assembly ULWU01 (sample SAMEA4835821, study PRJEB28245) | human gut metagenome | biome: gut microbiome; material: fecal sample | place: Denmark | collected 2008
GTCGGCTATTCCAACTGGTTATCAGTGGGCAGATTTGATAGCACTTGATGGTCTGGATCTGGTAAAACAATATGAAGAAACCCTTAAATTGCTTAGCGAGCAGGATAATCTGATAGGTACAATTTATACGAAGGCACAAAACAAGATAGACAAACCAGTTTATCTAAAAAAGGTTATCACCATGATTGATGAAGAGCAATGGCTCATTATGGACGGTGATGTGAAAGGTGCTATCTACGAAAGCATTCTTGAAAAGAACGGGCAGGATAAGAAAAGCGGTGCAGGACAGTATTTTACTCCTCGTCCACTTATTCAGGCAATGGTAGATTGTATCAATCCGCAAATGGGTGAAACAGTTTGTGACCCGGCTTGTGGAACAGGTGGATTCTTGCTTACAGCTTACGATTATATGAAAGGTCAGTCAGCAAGTAAAGAAAAACGTGATTTCTTGCGTGACAAAGCTTTGCATGGTGTGGATAATACGCCCTTAGTGGTGACGCTCGCTTCCATGAATCTTTATTTGCATGGTATAGGAACAGACCGTAGTCCGATTGTGTGTGAAGATTCGTTGGAAAAAGAACCTTCAACGCTTGTTGATGTGATACTTGCTAATCCTCCCTTTGGTACTCGTCCGGCAGGCTCTGTGGATATCAATCGTCCGGATTTCTATGTGGAGACCAAGAATAACCAGTTAAATTTCCTCCAGCACATGATGCTTATGCTCAAAACCGGAGGACGTGCTGCTGTGGTGCTTCCTGACAATGTCCTTTTTGAGGCAGGGGCAGGTGAGACTATTCGCAAACGCTTATTGCAAGATTTCAATCTACATACTATCTTACGCTTGCCTACAGGTATTTTCTATGCGCAAGGCGTAAAAGCCAACGTGTTGTTTTTCAGCAAAGGACAACCAACCAAAGAAATATGGTTTTACGATTACCGTACAGACATAAAACATACGCTTGCCACCAACAAACTGGAACGGCATCATTTGGATGATTTTGTTTCTTGCTACAATAATCGAGTAGAGACCTACGATGCCGAGAATAATCCGCAAGGTCGTTGGCGTAAATACCCTGTAGATGAAATTATTGCCAGAGACAAAACAAGTCTTGACATTACTTGGATAAAACAAGGTGGTGAGCAGGACGACCGTTCATTGGCAGAACTGATGGCAGACATCAAGGAAAAGAGCCAAACCATCAGCAATGCAGTAGCCGAACTTGAAAAGTTGCTGGCAAATATTGAAGAAAATTGAGTATGGGAAAAGAGATTATCACAAATGATAAAGATATAAACGACCTGTTCTTGAAGGTTGTTGACCTTGTCACGCAGGCAAGGGAACGTGTGGCAACAGCCGTCAATATTGCTGAAGTCTATACTAAGTTCCATATCGGACAATATATAGTAGAATATGAGCAAAAGGGAGAGACAAGAGCCGAATACGGAAAGGCGGTATTGAAAGAACTATCTAAACGTCTGACAGATAGATTGGGAGATGGATGGTCGTATTCAACGCTTAAGAATATACGGCAGTTTTATATTGTCTTTTCTAAAGGGCTAACCGGTGGTTGTCCAAAGTCGAGCCAAAAGGCTAACCAGTGGTTAGCCAATTATCCGAAGGCAGAGGAACATATTCCTGAACCGACATTCGCTCTCTCATGGTCTCATTACCTTATACTGATGAGGGTGGAAAATCCGGATGCCCGCAGTTTCTATGAAATAGAATGTACTCAACAACAATGGTCTAAAAGACAACTCAGCCGTCAAGTAGGAAGCTGTCTTTATGAGAGATTGGCTTTGAGTCGTAACAAAGATGAAGTAATGCGGTTGGCGAAAGAAGGGCAAACTATTGGGAAACCATCGGACATCATCAAGAATCCCATCACATTAGAGTTTCTTGGTCTAAAACCCGATGCAGTTTACTCAGAGTCTAAATTGGAGAATGCCATTATCAACAAGATGCAGCAATTCCTGTTAGAACTTGGTAAAGGATTCCTATTTGAAGCAAGGCAGAAACGGTTCACATTTGATGAGCAGCATTTCTTTGTTGACTTGGTGTTTTATAATCGTTTGCTACAATGCTATGTGCTTATAGATTTGAAGATAGACAAACTTACTCACCAAGACCTTGGACAGATGCAGATGTATGTCAACTATTACGACCGCTATGTCAAACAAGACTTTGAAAAGCCGACAATTGGTATTCTGCTGTGCAGGGAGAAGAACGATGCACTTGTGGAACTCACCTTGCCTAAAGATGCTAACATCTATGCTTCTGCTTATCAGCTTTATCTTCCTAATAAGGCTTTATTGCAAGCCAAGGTGAAGGAATGGATTGAAGAGTTTGAAGAGAATGAGGAATTAAAGAAACTGGAAGAAAATGAAAAGTAATTGTGCAGTCAAAACAGTGCGATTACAAACAGAAATACAACGATGGATACAAAAGCATTACGTCAAAAGATACTCGACCTTGCGATACATGGAAAACTTGTACCGCAAGACCCCAATGATGAACCTGCATCAGTTCTACTCGAACGAATAAAGGCTGAAAAAGAACGACTGATAAAGGAAGGTAAAATTAAGCGGAGCAAAAAGTCTGCAAAGACTTCTGATACGCCCCATTATGAGAACGTACCGTTTGAGGTACCAAGTTCGTGGGTGTGGACAACTTTGGGAGAAATTAGTAATTATGGCGAATGTAATAATGTTTCCGTTGATAGCATAACCGATGACGACTGGGTTTTAGAACTTGAAGATTTAGAAAAGGATACAGCAAAAATCATTCAAACACTTTCTAGATCAAAAAGAAGTATTAAAGGAGTACGGCACAGATTCAACAAAGGAGATATCCTATACTCTAAATTACGCACATATCTGAATAAGGTCTTGGTCGCACCACAATCAGGATATTGTACAACTGAAATAATGCCATTCAATTCATACTGTAATGTTTCTTCATATTATCTTAATCATGTACTGCGTTCGGCATATTTTCTTGACTATACGCAACAATGTGGATATGGTGTTAAGATGCCACGCTTGAGTACAACAGATGCTTGTAATGGCATGATTCCATTGCCACCTCTTGCTGAGCAAAAGCGTATTGTGAAAGAAATTGAACACTGGTTCTCTTTGATTGACGTTATAGAAAGTGGAAAGGAAGATTTGCAGGCAACCATCAAGCAAGCCAAGAGTAAGATTCTTGACCTTGCCATTCACGGCAAACTCGTACCACAAGACCCAAACGATGAACCTGCCTCAGAACTGCTCAAACGCATCAACTCGAAGGCAGAAATCACTTGTGATAACGGGCATAGTGAGAAGTTTCCTTATGAAATTCCTGAGTCATGGGTATGGTGTGGTCATAATTCCATCTTAGATATATCAGGAGGAGCTCAACCATCAAAAAATTATTTTGAAACTAAACCTAAGCCAAATTACATTAGGCTTTATCAGATTAGAGATTATGGAGAGTCTCCTGTACCTGTTTATATTCCAATTAATCTTGCTTCCAAACAGACTAAAAAGGGAGATATATTATTAGCTCGTTATGGTGGCTCTTTAGGAAAAGTATTTCATGCTGAACAAGGGGCTTATAATGTGGCAATGGCAAAGGTTATTTTTAAATTTGAGAATCTCATATATAAGGAGTTCGCATATTATTACTATTTGTCTGACCTGTATCAGGGAAAACTGAAAGAAATATCAAGAACAGCTCAAGCAGGATTTAATAGTACAGATTTTAACGATATGTATTTTCCACTTCCTCCACTTGCCGAACAACAGCGTATTGTTCAAAAGATAGAAGAACTATTCTCTGTTCTTGATAATATCCAAAAGGTCTTAGAAGTGTAAGTGAATACACTCCTAAGGGTTAATGTGATTTTACCAGTTCACCACTTTATCCACAATCTTTTGCTGTTCGCTGGCAGTACGGCGTAAATAGATACGAGTGGTCTCTATGCTTTCATGCCCCATAAGGTCGGCAAGCAGAGCAAGGTCGTTAAAGCGGTCAAGGAAGTTTTTTGCAAAACGGTGGCGGAATGAATGAGGATAAACAACCTCCTTATTCATTCCGTATTTTTCAGCAAAATGTTTGAGTTGGGAAGCGATTCCGCGAGTGGTAATGCGCTGACCGAAACGGTTCAAGAAGATATAGCCGGATGTCATGCCTTGATTCTTCAACCACTTTTCAGCTTCAGTTCGTAGATTCTTGGGGATGTATAGCCGTCGAATCTTTCCGCCTTTGCTATACAGGTCAAGATAACCCACTTTGATATGTTCCGCTTTGATGTGGAGCAATTCACTAACACGTGCCCCGGTGGCAGCCATGAACCACACGATGAAATACCACTCTTCATAGCCATCAGCTTTAAGCCTGGCTTTGAGAAATTTGTAATCGGCATCACTGATTACATTTTCCAAAAAGTTCTTTTGTTGCACCTTTACGAACTTCACTTTCAGCTTCTCCTGTTTTGTAAACTCTAGGAATTTATTGATTCCTTGTAAGCGCAGGTTCACTGTCTGCGGTTTGAAGTTCTCCACCAAATACCCCTTGTATGCTAAAAGGTTCTTCTTATTTACTTCCCCATAATGATTGAGAAAATACTGCACCGTCCACACATAGGATGTGACGGTGTTCTTGGCGAGATTACTCTTTGCCAATTGTTTTTTGAATTTTGTTACCATACTACATTGAATTAGAATGAATATGGTAATAATATAAAGGTACGTATCGGGCATTATACGCAGTTACCAATTGGATGGGAGGTTGTTTCGATGCAAATGTTATGTTCTTTGACGGATGGAAAGAAACTTGACGGTAAGGAAATGCCAAATCTTGACGTAAAATATCTAAGAGGAGAACGTGATTTTAAGACTTTGACCAATGGGCGATATGTAGCAGCCAATAACCTGTTGATTTTAGTTGATGGAGAAAACTCTGGTGAAGTGTTCAGAACACCGATTGAGGGTTATCAAGGTAGTACATTCAAGCAACTACACATTGCTGAAAACATACATACTGACTATCTTTTGCACGTAATTAACCTACATCGTAAGAGTTTACGTGAGAACAAAATTGGTTCGGCAATACCTCATTTGAACAAAAAACAATTTAAGGCAATAGAGGTGCCCGTACCGCCTTATAATGAGCAAGTAAAGATTGTTGCTGCAATAAATTCAGCGCAAGATAGATTGGATACAATCATGGAGAACTTATAAATTCTCCATGATTGTATCAAGTTTTTCAAACATCACATTTACAGCATTGGTTATACGCTTTTGTTCCTCTTTGGGTGGTATTGGTATGCAAAGTTTAGAGTATTCTGAAATCCAATAACGCTTATGAGTGTCACCAATGAGTCGTGTTATGTTCATAAACATAGCGACATATTCAATTTCTATACTGTCAGCCACTCTTAAAATTTTCATGGCAGATGATTTTACTTTGAATGGAAAATCAACGAGTTTAGAATCTGTGGTAAAGTCATCAAAAATGATACAGGGTGTATTCTGATAAATGCCTTCAGTTTCGTTGGTATATCCTATTATAAAAGACTTCCCAGCCGTTAAAACAGGGGTCAAATATCTATCATCGTAATCAGTTGATTTGACTATATAAGCTTGTGGCTGCTCATATTTTACGATGTTTTCTAATTGACATTCGCACCATCCATCAGGTAACTGCGTATAATGCCCGTTATCACGAGGAGTGAAGTTAGGATTTATGCGTTTCAAGAGTTCTACGGCTGGCTCGTCATTCGGGTCTTGAGGTACGAGTTTGCCATGAATGGCGAGGTCAAGGATTTTGCTCTTGGTTTGTTTGATTGTGGTCTGCAAGTCAGCTTTACCTTGCTCAATTTGGTCAATTAAAGATAACCAATTCTTTGTCTCAGCAATTATACGTTTTTGCTCTGCGATAGGAGCTAAAGGAATTGGCAAGCATCTAAACTTATCAAAATCAATGCTATCTACAGTCGTTCCATCTTTATGATATTCTTTTAAGATAATGTGTTCGTTAGCTTTAATAATAACGTACAGATATTCAGAAAGCTCCTGTATATGAGGTGAAATAGTCTTTAAATCTTGGTTAACTGTAGCTGGCTTTTCTAATATAGAAAGAGGAAGAGTATGTCTTAATATGCCGCTGCGTGTTACCACAAGTAACGTACCTTTCTCATATAATGTCATTCCTACCAAAGCCTTATCTGTGATTTTCATCAGAGAGTTTGTAATATGGCTACACTTCATGTCCTTAGAAGTTACCCATAGATGCTTCCCATTATCCCAATATTCTTTATTATCCATTGAAGGAGTTTTACCTCCACCAAAAGAAACAATATCTTCCAACTTACACCATTTCCACCCCTTCGGCAACAAGTAGGGATAATGGGGCGTATCAGAAAGAAAAAAAGGAGGGGAAAAGTCCCCTCCTCAATTCTAAACGATGTGTCAGACATTTAAGTCTTTAATCGGCAATCCATAATTGTTTTGATCAAAGATTCCTCGATAGATGAGCTTTAAACCGAGTGTTTGATAATACTTGTAGTTATCACCTTCGGTACAAAGGTATTTGTAACCGTAGCGTGGCATGTACTCCTTGAAGAAGCGAGCCAAATCTTTCAGGCTTTCTTCTTGGTTCTTCTTGAAGTTACTGCGCACAATGATGATAGACCAGTCGGGGAAATTGCCTCTTCCACAACTATACTCCCAGAAGCGGATGTAACAGTCCAGATCACGTTCACTGATGTTCACACACAAGCCATTGGCATTTTGCATCACGCTACAACTGTTTCTGTAGCCAAATTTTTCACACAAGTAGAGATTGAAATCTAGAATCAAATCTTCCATAAATAATTGAATTTAAAGTGTTAATAAAAAGTGGATTATAAATGAAAGCCTCGCTTGCGCTTAGCCTTTTTCTTTTTCATCAGCCGATTGAACTCGGCTTCTTCTGCGGCAGTGGCATCGTAGGACGAGTTGCCGTTTAGCAAGCCGAGACTGATGCTTGAGCCATCATCGGAATGGGAAACGCTTTGTTGTGCATCATCTTCCTTATGTCTGGATTCCTGTTTGGGTGATTCAAACAAGGATGCACAAGCATTCTCTTCCAGTCGGTTGTCGATATTCAAGTAGCTGAACTCTCGGCTAATTTTAGAGCCGGAGAAAGAAAAACCGTTGTACTTAAATTTTACACCCTGAATTTCCCGTGTAGTTCGGCTGACCTTGAATTTCATATCAATGTCTCGGTCGGCAAGTGCATCCTTTAAGTCAGCCCAATTTTGTACTTGGGACAGTTCCTCTTTCAACGCTTTGTATATCTCATGCTTTGCTCGGTCATAAGGTCGCAATCGTTCCTCCTTGATATGGTCTTTGCCATTGGCAAAATGCAAGCGATATTTGGCGGTCAACATTTTGCAAACTTTCTCATTCCTGCGAAAGTCATTCTTGTCGCTAATCGTTTTGCCGTCATTGTCCACTCGATTAAAGACGATGTGGCAATGCGGATGTTCACGGTCGATGTGCCGGGCAATGATGTACTGCGTGTTTTCGATGCCCATCAACTTCATATAGTCATAGGCAATTTGCAACATCAGTTCATCATCATGTTTCAAGCGTTCGCTATCTTCCGGTGAGAAGTTGAGCGAAGTATGTCCGACAATATTCTTTACCTTATCATTGAGTAGCGATTGTAACTCAAATTGCTCCGCCATCTGTTCGGGTGTACCTTCTACTCCAACTGCTTCCAGCAATTTGGATTTCTCCTCTTTGAGAACATAGCTAACACAACCACCGAACGATGTTCCTTTAGTCTGTTTACCTATCATCTTTCAAACGTTTTATAAGTAGGTTAATGTGCTGAGCCATTTCCTTGCATCTGTCCGCTACGGCGAAGAAACCGTAGGTGTTTGCCTGTCTTGCCAACTGGTTAAGATTGGTACTTTCGCCAATCAGTTGACGGATGATGTGGATATGCTCTTGCGTGATTCGTTCACGTACCGAACCGTTTTCGATGAGCGAACGGATCACTTCGCTTTGAGTCTGCTTGCTCCGTCTGCAAAGCGCACCAAGCCATGCGTATTGCTGATATGACAGACGGAGTGTTACTGTATATTTCTTTTCCATTTGAATCTGTTTTTAGTGAATAATGTGTGACCATCGGGAGCCGCCTCCTCAGACTTTTTGAGGAGCAAGTGGTCGGGGAATGTAATACACCGACATTAACTTGCTACAGTAAAAAAGTCTCGATTCTTCTCCCTGAGTTCAAAGTCTGAATCCTCGCTTCTTGGGTGGTAAAACCTTCGGTCGTGGAGTGCCTTGTTGTACGCTGATGAACTTTAAATCGAATGTATCTATCAGTGTTTTCAAGACAGGATTCTTCCTTATCATTTGTTGAAGAATGGCTTCGTCAGGCTTCACTTTGAGTAGATAATCAGCTATGTCGTACCCCTCTTTGCGTTCGTCTTCGGTAGCGTTGGCTTCCAAATAATCGAACATTTGTACTTCAATTCCGCAGCTTTTCATCAGGCTGATTTTGCTCTGCCAATAGTCGGTTGCACCTAAATCAGGGAATAATACAACGCTTCTTCCTGCCAGAACGGATAGGCTGTTGACATTGAAGCAACCGTTCTTTCCACCTGATGCTATCCATAGGAATTGCGGTAGATAGTAAGATGCAATAATTGCCGTTTTCTCGCTTTCGACCAGTGCAACTGGACAGCTTTTGTCTTCGGAAAGCAGGTGCTCACCGAAGAAGCACTGCTTCAAATTGTAATCACCTTTGTGTAATACGGAGTGCACCCACGTAACATGATTGTATGGTTCTTTTATTCGCTTACCCGTTTCGGAATTGTAAAGCATTATCTTACCAGTTCTGACTTTACTCTGATTGTCCGTTTGCCAGAATACGGTTGCACCATCCCAATACTTGGATGTACCAACCTTGTATCTCTTCATAAGATTCAATGTTTCCGTCTCTCCGAATTGAGCCGATAGAAACTGAAATAACTTGTTCGCAGAATAGCCTCGTAATGATTGGTTGACTATATCCAAATCCATGTAGGAGATGGCAATCGGTTTTACTTCTTTAATAGGTGTATAACTTCCGAAGCTATTCTCAGCAAACTTTTCTTTCTCAGATGGATTCTGCTCAAAGTAATCACGAGGCGTGAAGTGATAACCGCATTTCTGCTCATGGTCACAACGTCCCACGTACTCTGGGAACTGGATTTGCTTCTCCGTATCAATATACTTGGAAAAGCATCTTTGGCGGTGACAGTTCGGACAAGTATGCCGAGTACTGACGCCTTTGTAGGGTTCTAATATGAATCTATGTGTACTCATTGTATGTTTCTTTTGGGGTGTGTCACTTTTGTCGTTATTGTCGTTTTCACTTGGATAGTGTTAATACCGACAAAAATGTCACGGGTTAATCTTTGAATATTCTCCATGCTTCTCTTTGCGAAACAGAGTCCCGATGTTGTCATTGAGAAAGCGTTGAAATGTGCGCTCCTTCATCCCGTTTTGCTCGGCTATCTGTATGGCTTGGGCGGTTGTAAAGGATGGAGGAAGCAGATTGACTATTGTCAGTTGTTGGCTGTTGAGCGTATTTTCATTGAGGACATTTTGAACGTTCAATGCAGACTCTTTGAAATACTCCGTCAGTTTGATTGCTCGTTCCACTGTCAACAGGTCGATACAGGTCTTATCACACTCTCCGCAAGTCCATCGTGCTAATTGGATAATCAGACAGAAACGGATGATGTATATTTCCAGCTTGCAATAGATACTTACGATGGTGTCGTTTGTTTCCCGGTCGCATAACTCGGAGAAATGGTGCTGCCATTCGTAAAGCCGTCTTTTGGCATCCTCTGTGAAGAGAAGAATCTGTGGTTCTATCTCTCCAAACTCATTGAGGGCATATTCTTGTTGTATCAGCTTGCCTATAATACCATTCCACTCTTGTTCAATGTTCTCCGGTAGTTCCTTGTCATTCCAACGTGCTTTCTGTTGCAGATTGGGCATCACAAACAGAATACGGTCAATGAACCCATTGCTGGAACGTTCACCCTTAGCCAACTCATTCAAGATTTTCTTTTGGATAGTTCCAATAACCGATATGCACGGACGCTTGATGAAGATGGAACTCTTGGTGTTCTTGCGGTCGGATATGGTAGTCTTTGCACTGAATACTGAAAGCCAAAATTGTTCCTCCGAACCGTTGTTATAGCGGTTGAAATTCTTGAACCAAGCGGATAATTCATCAGCCCACAAGCATAGCCCACGTTTGTTTTGTGCATGAATGAGGCTCAAACCTTCGGGCGTTACATCCGAAACCAAGAAGCGTTTGCGGATAGGCTCTTGTGGAAATTGATCACTACCGCTTTCCGCACGTTCCTTGCGACTCATGCTCATAAGCTCATCGTACTTGGCAAGTGCCTTTTCAAATTCCTGATTCTGTCGGTAGTCATAATCAAGAAACGGCTTCATCGCAAAGCTGAGCGGATGGCTTTTGTTAGCTCCCGGTCTTCCAATCAATGCCATATATAGGATGGGGCTCTCCGTCCATCCTTGCTTGATTTGGGCAAGGTGCGTGTTGCCTATGCCAACTGCTATTGCCGTGAGGATGGCTGCGGCAATGTAGTCAGTAGGGTAGTTATGGCATTCGTGTACTTCACGGATGATGCGTTGGATTTTGTTTGGGAATATGCTGACGGGGAATGCCGTACCGGACAATCTTGTGCTTAAATCAATCGCTTCATCAATGATAGATACCGGATTAATAGAATACGTATCCATAGCTACATCTATTAAAGTTTCACGGATGATTTGGGTTTATGACGGACACCGTCTTGCATATTGGCAAGCATCTCTTCGTATGTTTGCTCGGAAGTTTTTCTTCGACCATTCTCAATCCATGTCAGAAGTTCGTCTTCGTAGAAATAGAGTTTCTTGCCTTTCTTATAGGCAGGAAGCTGCCCTTTGCGTACCAATGTATAAATGGTAGGCTTGGCTTTTCGGATGATACGGCAAGCATCCTCAATTTCAACCAACACGTGTTTGTCTGATGCTGGTGGCTGGAGTTCTGCTACCATCTTTTTCAACTCGATGACCTGTTCGGTCAGATAACTTACCGCTTCGGGCAGCTTATCAAATGTTACTGTTTCTTTTTGCATACGCCAATCGTTTTAAATTGTTCGATGGCAAAGGAAATAGGTGTTTCAATGGTGAAATCATTCACCAAAATATAACTGATGGATAACTTTTGATGGTGCTTATTGATGATAAGTATTTGATAATTAGCAAATATCTGGTTGTTGACAATGTCTTTTATGGTGGTTATCGGAAATTATAGATTAAAAGAAGTATGATTGCTCCCGAAAATCGCAATATGATATTCGCAAATGTGATGGTATAGCTGGCTTATTATGAAAAAGCGAGGTTGGATAATGATACTGAGATAAACAGAAAGTGCTATTCAAATCTATTTCAAACTAAATTCAGTAGAATATACTGCCTCCACTGAAATGTTAGTTATTGGAGGCTTTATCGGTAAGTCAGAACATGGTACTTCATTAAAAGAAAAGGATTACACAGGAGTACATGGAACGATTGCAAAATAATCATTTTGCAATCGTTCCATTCAATTTTATCTTGCACACTGATTCTGTATGCGACATTTTGCGCTCAATGGTGGATATTTCCGAATCACGTAGAGTATGAGCGAATACTTTCTTTATAAATGTGGCAGTCTGTAGGCGTGGCTTGCCAAATGCCTTACCTATATTCCATCCAAAGTGCATGATGTCAATAGTTCTTAATTGAGAGTCAACCTTTATCTGCTCCACTTTAGGCAAGGAATCGGATAGGAAGTATTCCGTGATATATCCACATAGACGATTGAGATCAGTTTCGCTAAGGTAGAGAGCCAAGTTCTGTTTCGTATATGAGAGAACTTTATCTAATTTTTCTTGCGATGCTCGTTCTTTTTCAGCCATAGCGTTGGCACGGAATATCTCGTATTCTGTTGGCTGATTGGATTCTTCGATGGATATATTGTTGATGGTAGAAGGTGTGACTTCTTCCTTTGGAAGATCTGCCACTTCTTCGTTGAGTTTGGAACACGATGAAATAGAGACTTCTTCTGTTGTGTCAGATGTCGTTTCTATTCCAATTTTTGGTTCTGAAATGCAGGATTCCGAAATAATAGAATTTTCGACAAGTTCAGCGTGTGCAATTGGAGTTTCAACTACCGCAACCTTATTGCGGTAGCACTCAAATCTCATAAAACACTTTTCTATTGTTGGCGAAAGAATTTGACTGAATACCATTTGCAGATTGAGATAGATAGCTCCCATGATAATGGAGCACACCACTAAAATGAGGTAGCTGCTGAACTCATCCCAACCATAGTGAAGTACGGTCTGGCGGGCTAAAACACCAATGATGGCGATTGTCCCGAAAACAATCAAATTCAAAGTAATATGTTCTATCTTTTTCTGCTTCATAATAATATATGCTAATCGTTTGTGTGCAAATATATATCATTAGCAAGATGTATAAATACATTTCCCTGAAAGTGGCAGCATTTGTCACCAAAAGGTAGCATTATTCTAGGTCAACTGTGCCAAAATAGAAAAGAAAAGTCCAACGTAGAATAAAACCAAGTTGGACTTTTAGCAAAGGTATTAGCAATTGTATATGTTAGCTGCGCTTATAGGAATAAAGAGAGATATGCCCTTTTGTTTGGAGGCAACTTTGTTTATTAACCATCTCCTGAATGCAGCGGAATGTCCAGTGTCTATTTGATAGGATAGGGCTATAATCATGTTGAGATTATACACATCGGCACTATTCCCATTCTCCAACTTTATGCATTGGCAAACTTCATACCCCTTTAAGACGTTGGCTTTCAATATTGCTTTTAAACGGGAATTGATTGATCCAACTGTTGTATAGAACAAGTCGGCAATCTCCCAAGCGGTCATCCATACTTCTCCATCAGAAATATGGATGACATGTCCGTTGTTTCTTATGATTCCTCGTTTCATGGCTATATTCATTTTAATGAAATCTTATTGGCTGTCTCTCGTTTCTTTACATTGACCAAATCTGCGTAGATTTGAGTAGTGGAAACGTTCTTGTGGGTTAGCATCTTTGAAACAGTGTAAATATCTGTACCTAAAGAGATTTGGATAACTGCGTAGGAGTGACGAAATCCGTGGAAGGTTATCGACTTCGTTATTCCTGCCTTTTTGAGCCAGTTCTTCAGCGGATAGTTAATCATGCTCCGTTTCAAGCCCTTGAATACTTTGCCTGTGCCGGGCGTACCACATAGTTCGTAGGCTTCGTAACTGATGGGGAGTGTCGCTTCCGTTTGGGTTTTCTGTGTTCTGATACGCAAGCAATAGCCTTGGTCGGGAGCAATGGCAAAATCTTCCCATTGAAGATTGAGAATATCGCTGATGCGTAAACCTGTCATACAAGCAAACAAAGAGGCGGCTTTCAGAACGGGGATGTCGCAAGGAGTGGCGGCAAGTTGTTTCACTTCGTCCAGTGTCAGGTATTCTTTCTTCACATCTTGTGGCTCAATCTTGTCAAGATAGTCATTGATGTTTTCTCGAAGCCATTTATCTCGGTAGGCAATCTTCAACAATCCTCTGAAAGTGGAGTAGTAGCCGGATGCCGAATTGAGGGATATGGGGCGGTTACTATGTTTGAGCTGCTTGGCATTCAATAAATACTCACGGAACTTCTTGCACAAGTCCACAGTTACCTCGCCAAAGGTACATTGTCCTTTGACAAAGTTGTAGAAATGCTGATAGACGAACGTCCATTTCTGGTCTTTGCTTCGGCACATCTTTTTGAAGTAGTTGAGGAAGTCGGCTTTCTGTTTGCTCTTATCCAAGAAGCCGAACTCTTCATTGATGAGCGATTGCACTCTGATACAACGGATAGCCTCTGCCTTGTTTAGCATATCGTTGTTGAATTCCCGTTCCATTTCATTTTTAGGATGGGCATAGATGTAGATGCCGAGATATTCCCGACGGCTCATCTGCATGGTTTCGGGGTTACGAACTGCCGGATAATAATCCAGATACAAAGAGATGCGATTATTCCGAATCGCTCTTTGGCGAACTGTTACTTTTGTACACGTGTGTGTCATACTGATTAATATTTAGAGTTTTACATTTGTTTGGTGCAAAGGAATAAGGTGATTCAATGGTGACAACATTCACCGATAAATAACTTATTCTATCTTTGGGGCTTCAAGCAATTTATCCAGTTCTGGTTTGGAGATAAGCGTGTATTTGCCCTTTTTGACCTTTGGGATATTATGATACTTCGCATAATGATAGAGCTGGTCACGGGTGAGATTGAACTTCTCCATTGCTTCGGCTACCGTATAATACTGCGGTTCTTCGGGGACAGCTACACCTTTGGCTATATCCACGTGTTTCTTGGAATAGTACACCATGATGCCTTCTTTCTTTTTTGGGATGGCATTCTTGGAAACGAAAGTGTAGATGGCAGATAAGGTCATGCCGAATTTTTCCTGCATTTCCTGTGTGCTGTACCATTCGGTAATGTTGGGATTCGGGGCTTTCTTGGCGAAGTAAGTATCCATGTGTTTCTTGCTCCAGTAGGTTTTGCCACGATTGAAAGTCCGGGGAATGTTGTTTTTCTTGGCTACCAAGAATATCCATGATTCGTTTACATGATACTTTTCCTTGACTTCGGCTGTGGTGTAGAAGTCGGTGATAGGGGCTTTCTCTTTTGTTGGAGTATGGAACTCTGTTGGATTATTGAATAACTCATCAATATCCTCTTTCTTCAAAAGGTATTTGAAGCCCAATCGAGTAACCTTTAATTCACCTCGTTTAATGTATCCGTAAACGGTAGGTCGGGTTACTCCGAGATAGATTGCAGTCTCGGTAATTGTGAGAAATGGCTT
>ULWU01051408.1_pt1 | contig 14886 bp, 10 predicted proteins | sample 1960661 | NCBI WGS metagenome assembly ULWU01 (sample SAMEA4835821, study PRJEB28245) | human gut metagenome | biome: gut microbiome; material: fecal sample | place: Denmark | collected 2008
TCATGGAGATAGCGTACAGGTGATTCAGGTCACAGACGATATACTGCCGGGAACGCAGTTCTCTAAGGATAATCTTGCCGTAGCAACCATTCCTGCCGACGTCTACAACTGCGCTGTGGCCATTGGCTCCAAGCTGTGTAATGTGGACATGGCATCCACTGTGGTGGGGAAATACGCGACTGAATATATCGGCGCCGGTCAAATTCTCCGCATCGACCAGTTCAGTGTAAACAGCACAGGAGGAACATCAGTTGCCGTCAACCCTTGGCTGGCCGCTGATGAGGAAGATGTGCGAGATTATCTGTGGGAAACGGACACCAGCTTCCTCATGTTTGGACGCGAGGCTGTCATTACCATCAATCGCACAGTGGACGACAACAACCCCGCGTTGCGCGAGGAACTCTATGCGGATGACCCCACTATCGAGTACACCATCAGCGATAAGGACGAGCATAACCGGAGGCATGAAACCATTAAGCTGAATGCGGTGGTAAGCGACCTCCTGAACGCCGACGGAACGCTGCTGTTTGATGTCTATGCCAAGCTGGGAGCAATCCCGCAGGGCGAATTGACACAGTATGTGAAGAACCATGTTAGCATCGCAAAAATGGTTCCCTCCATTGTAAGATTCCGTATGACAGAAAAGGCTGCAACCGTGTATGACGCGACCATGGTCACTGGTGCAGATGCAACACTTACAAGTGGTACGGTTACGACCGTGGAGCTGCTGGAGGAGCTGGAAGCAAACACTCCCGAACGCGCCGCACAGCTCAACATCTGCCAATTTGTAGACCGTGTGCTCTGCGGTGATACCGCACCTCAGAACGCGAACCCCGTACAGTAAAAATCCGTAAGGAGGAATCCCATATGAAGAAGTTCATCGCATTGACTCTGGCTGTGCTTATGGCACTGACCATTGTGGGCTGTGGAAAGAAAGATAAAGATGAGGACACCGGCGAACCTCAGTACAACCTCGAAAATCCCGAACCCATCCCCGACGGTGAAGAGGACTCCCAAGGATATATCGGGGATGGCAAGTACCGCAACGACATCAAGTTGAGCTGTACGCTGGAATCCGGCTATGAGGTCACGCTGGGTATGGGCGACAAGGATGCCGGCGTCAACGCCATCTACTTGAATCCCACCTGCAACGACCCCAACGGTGCGGCGTTCTATATCAAGTGCGAGCGTACGACATATCCCCTATACTTTATGCCGGAAGAATACGCAACGGTCAAGCGGCAAGATTTTTACACAATGGATACCAACAGTATTGCAGCCTTTACTTGGTATGACGATGTGCTGGGAATTGACGCGACCTACCGCGATGTAAACAAATTCGGTGTTGCGTGGCAGGACTCCATTCTTGTGGATGGATATAACGGCAATGAAACGCTGACAATCCGCGTATGTGATAAGGCTACGGGCGAAGACCTTGGCAGTTTTATCGCACACATCAACTACGACAAGGCAGCGGATGTTTACTACCTCGCAGATATGAGCGCGGTCATCGAAGGTGCCGATACTGAGACAGATACCGCACTCGCTAACTAAAAAAAGAAAAGGAGAGAAAAACCATGCCCGCAATTATCAGTGACTCAAAGCAGCAGCAGGCACTCCAGCAGGTCTCAGACGGACTGAAAGCAGTCGCAGACATCAATACGATGTTAGATATCGCTGCGAAGGATAACGCCTTTACGGTATCGGCAAAAAGCCGTAAAAAGCCTGCTATCGTTGTAGATGAACAGGCCGCGACACGCATCCAGTCCGCCATGAAAAACTTCCGCGAAAAAATGGTCAAGAAAATCCGCGATACCGCTGAAAGGCAGCGTATTGCACTGTCCGAGGAGGATGAGGCTATTCTCAACTGGGGTGTATCCCCTGTTGCAGCGGAAGCCACGGAAGATGAGGACGGCGAAGATGGACTCGTGAACGAGACCAATACGCCGGAAAACGCCTTTACTCCGGAAGAGCATGAAGCTCAGGAGGGGACGGAAGTCAAAAACCCCTTCTTTTTCAATTAACTCTCACAACACGAAAGAGGTCTTGCCACAAGGCAAGGCCTCTTCTAAACGCAAAAAAACCGGCCCGTAGGCCGGCTTTTTTCACTTTTCCGAAGAAAGCTCCGACTTGACCTCTTCTGTGTCCTTCGCATCGGAAGGCACATAGATTTCTTTGTAGGCCAAGAGATGCGTATTATCTCTTGCACGAACATAGATGGTGTACTTAAAGCCGGGATACAGGTCTTTGTTCTTGCGGTCAGGAAGATTAAACACATGAGCCTCTTGACCTTCGTCTTCCCCTGTTACAAAAACCACCTCTTTGCTGTCCCGTGGCCATGACCGAGACCGCACAGAGCGGCACAAAGCAATATGACACACGATGTCCCCATTCTGCCATTCTGTTCGCAAGTGTAGGGCAGAATAGACAACATATCCTGCCAGCAAGAGGATAACGCCGGCAAAGGGAAGCATTGCCTTCAATTCGGACTTCTGCAGGCAAAGCGTTGCAATGAGGATAACCACAATGGCACCGGCCATCAAGAGTCCCTTCATCGTGAGGCGCTGCAGAGCCTCTGGATAATCGCGAGTATCGGCGACGATATCGCTCTGGAGGTCCGGTCCAGATTTATTCACCACAAGAACCACCTCCAGTTGCAGAGAAAGAAGGTTTGATACGGCGTCCACGGAAAAAGAGCCGCGAGTTCGCTTCGCGTCCGGTTACTGAGCCGATGACCAATGCCATTTCATCCGATGTTGCCACACCTGTGGCCATATTTCCGGACGCAACAGCCACCTCCATCAGCTTGTCTGCGGGAACGTCAATTACTGCGGCTACCGCAGCAGCACGAGCCTTCGGCATCTCCTTGTAAGGGTATGTGGAAAAAACATACTGTGCGAGTCCCTGAACGCCAGCCATCTGTTCCAGATAATCAAGCGTAACTCCCTCCCTGTTCAGATAATCCGCAATGAGAGGATAACCCTCGCTGAAATACCACGAATGAGCGCCACGGATATTGTTGCAAAGCATCACAACATCCGCAACAGGAATGCCCGTTGTCTCTGAAGCGGCGGATATGGGCGCGTCCTTATTCGCGACAAAAAAACCGACCACAGACCTTACCTGCTCTTCATTCAGTGCGGGACGAGGATACCTTTTGGCCTTATCATTAGGAAAAGGAATCTTCTGCAGATGCAGATACACCTGCTGCCGGGAAATGCCAAAGGTATCAGCAATTTCCTGCACAGAGTAGCCGTTCCACCGCATCAGCGCAATATACGTCGCCATGCGCTCACCCCATTGTGCGTTTTCAGACTTTGTTGTTGTAGCATCAAACAAACCAAATCGCCTCCTTTAAGTAGTCGCCGGCTTCGTAGAAGAAATTGATGGTACAAAGAACTGCGACACACGCCAAGACAAAAGAAAATGCGTGACCAGCAGCACTGTCCGTCTTTATACCGAATATCCAGAAGCGATGGGATATCGGCCAAAGCAAAGGAACGCCGGCTTTATTGAAAAGGTCGAGCAAAATATGAGTTGCTCCACCAATAACAAACGCAAGGATATAGGTCAACCATTCAGCACCCAAGAGCAGCTTCAAGGCCGCGTACAGTGCCGCCCAAATGAAGGGCGCATGGGTAATACCCCTATGCCCAAAAAGAGCATTTACGGCAGCGGACACGGGTCTATTGCGTCGTCCCGCTCTGCTGCGCGGAAGGTCTATGTCAGGCGCGAGGGAGCCCGCCATGGACAGTCCAACCATTCCGACACACGGAAGAATGCCGTCCGGTGCCGGAAGTCCAAATGCTCCGAAGATTTGTGCCTGCACAAGAAGTAATCCTGCCGTGTATCCGGCAAAAGTATGGGTTCGCCCGTCCAATGGTTCACCTCCTAATGTTTTGAACGGGGTATAGCACAATAACAAGATTCTTGTTATTTATATCGGAAATCGCAGGTAAATAACAAGCATCTTGAACAAATGTTCTGGTACATCTTTGTTAAATAGAACACTTGTACTATACCATAGACTATGTTAAAATGTCAACTATGATGCAGCATCACCGATGTCCAGAGCGCCGACTCCGCGAAGAACCACGCGACGTACTGCGACTACCGGAACGACCACCACCAGAGCGCGAGGAGGCTCCTGCGGGTTTGGTGCTGTTGAACTGAAGCGTAAAGTTCGGGCCCCAATCACTGCGCTGACTGTCATCCATCACAAGGTCTGCCGCAAATGTACCGCCGTCCTTCTTGGTCAGCTTCGTCTTATGGACAGGCTTTCCGGCGAGGAAGTTTTTAACATCCTTCTCTGTGAATGTGATGTGCTGGAACAGGGTCGGTTTTGGCTTTTTCCAGATGGTAAACTTACATCCACTCTTCCAGTTGGAACAACCAAAGCCCATTTTCCCCTCTATGATGTTCCCACCACAGCGAGGACAGACTCCTATCGGCGTGAATCCCTTCCTTGTCGGGACAATGTTGGGGTCCACTTTAGGATGCGGTTGCTGCAGGAAATCTTTGAGCATAGCCAGAACATTTTGTTCCAGCTTCTCCGGCGTCGCCTTTCCCTCATGTATCTCCTCTTGGATGACCCACCACAAGGCGGTGAGGTCCGGTCCACGAAGGGAATCGGGGAGAATGCGATACAGCTCGCGTCCAAGTGGAGTGGAAATAAGGGACTTCCCCTTTTCCTGCAAGAACCCTCTTGAAATGAGACCGGAGATTATCTGGTCCCGTGTTGCGCTGGTGCCGATAGCCCCGTTATTCTCCTCCACGTCGGCATCTTTCTTCAGCAGAGTTCTCTTGATGAATGGGTCCGTAACATACTTGGCAATACGGCTCATATCCTTCGCCAGCGTGTACTGCGTATAACGAGGAGGGGGATTTGTTTCCTTCTCTAAGACCTGAGCGTCGGAAACAAAGGCATCGTAACTGCCGGCGGGTATCATACTCAATGCTGTGGGCGTATCTACACCTTCGCGCATCATCACGAGATAACCGGGTTTCAGCACACCAGTGCTGGACGCCTCTAAAGTGGCGCCGTCCGGCAGCGGGACGACCAGCCTTGTTGTTTCCTTCTCAGCGGGCGGAAAGAACTGAATAAGATAATATTTACAAATGGCAAGATATACGTTTCGTTCCCGCTCTGTCATCTTGTTGAGGTCGAGACTCACATTTTGAGGAATGATGCCAAAATGGGCTTCAATTTTAGAATCGTCGAAGCACCGCCCCTTCGTCTTGAAGTCCATACCAAGAATAGGGTTGAAATTTCCCTTTCCTACCGTGTTTATGTTTGCGATAACGGTACGGGAGGTGGCGGGAGCTTCCGCAAAGTAGTTTTCGGGGAGATATCGCACCTGAGTACGGTTATATGTAATGGCGTTGTAGTTATCGCGTAAAGACTGCGTGATTTCCATGGTGTCGTCCAGCTTGTAACCGAAACTCTTCAAACAGTAGCCCTGCAATTCCAGCATATCAAACGGCAAAGGCGGTTGTTCTTTGGAAATCTTTTTTGTAACGGCAGCCCCAGAGAACTGTTTTCCGGAAATCATCGCAGACTTGCTCTCCGCGTAAGGTCTTTCCAAGATAAGCCCATCAGTCAGATGAGGGTCATCTTTCTTCGGCCTGTACTTCGTCTCAACGACCTTACCCTCAACAGAAGTCTTCGCTGAGACCTCATAGTATTTAGTTTTTACGTGGTTTTCGATAAGCATATCACGCTCGACCACAAGCCCAAGGGTAGGAGACTGCACACGTCCAACTGTCAGCGAAGCATTGTTGACCAGCGAATAATACCGGCTCATATTCACACCAACCATAAGGTCGGCAACGCTCCGTGCGTAAGCAGACCACCCCATGTTCTCAAAGAGACGGTTATCCTTGAGATTGTTGAGCGCACGCTGCAGCGCAGGGATAGAAGTGTCGCCCGTCGCCAAACGGTAAACGGGTCCACGATAACCGTGCCAGCGAAGCAGCTCGTCAATAAGAAGCTGCCCCTCTTCATCAGGGTCTCCTGCGTGGATTACACAGGAACACTGCTTCAAAAGCTCCCCAATGCGCGAAACGCGCTCGTTGGGATTCACGCCTCTCCCGTTATACTCTTTCACCTTTGTTTGCCAGTTCGGGAAATAAATCGGCAAGGCAGACAACTCCCATTTCCCCAACGCGACATCATAGTCCTCAGGCTCCTTCAGAGAAAGAAGGTGTCCTTGCGAACAGACGATTACATATTCACCTTTCACGGTTGCACCACGGTCATAATGTGCTGTACCGGGAATAGCTTGAGCAATCAAGTCGCCAAGCTGTTTCTTTTCAGCCAGTATTAGTTTAATGTGGAAACACGACCTTTCACAGCAGGTGTTAAAAGCTCCCAAAAGGGCTTATTTCTTCGATTTCATATTAGCACGAACATAAAATAATGTCAAGTACGCAGGGCGTAAAAAGGGTGGCTCATGTGCCAAAATCATTTAAGTCGTAAGGGAGAAAAGCAAAACGTCTAAAAACGTAATATTTGGTAAGAATATCTACATTTAGCACAAAAACGAGCAGAATCCTTTAACAAATGATTAAAAGATGTTACACGAAACTGTAACATCCCACAAATTAACACAGTTTATATTAGGAATAATGTCAACACGAAAGACATGATTGTTCCAATTTTCACAAGTCGTAAACTTGACAAAATTATGTAATCGTGGTAGAGTGATATTGAATATGGAACATAAGCGCTGGCAGACGACTTTCACTGCCGCAGGAAGCACTTACTCCACTTTTGCGGCATAGAAGCAGCGGCTTGTCAGCGCTATTTCCATGTACTCTTGCCAGCCCAATACGCGGGAGCAATATCTCGAATGGCGAACAAAACACGCCACCGTCATCGTTTTCAAAGGTAGAAAGGAAAAAGTAGCAGCGTAGAAGGAGGTCACGGGAAATGCAACGAAAACACAACAGTAGAATCTATGAGCACGGAACCAGCAACGAAGAAAAACAGAACAAGAAAGATAACGACGACCTCATTGATGACGTTTGCCAATTCACAGGCAGCACAAGCGACGCTGTCCGGAAGTCTGTAGAAATGGCAGTCAACGACCCTCTTTCCCTTATGGATGTGATGATATCCATTATGGAGTTTGGAGGGGACGGCCCCGAAACAGCGAAGCGGCTTCTCGACATGGCAGAGCTTCGCCTCAAGACCCTTGTGAAGCAGCACGAAATTTACGGCACCCGTGCGCCGCACGACCTTGTCCCCGAAGAGCAGAGTCTCTGTCGGGCTTTCTCTCCCCGCGAGGTGCTGCGGATGTGGTTGTTTAGGCGCGAAAATGTCATTGTTACCCCTATCGCCAGTATCTACGAATCCATGTCCGACATGATTACGGATATCTGTGATGAGAATAAGTGGGGCAGGGCAAAGGGAGAGGAATTCATCCAGCGTGAATATGCGAACCACTATCAGTTTATTGATAGTATCGGGCTTATCGTGTACGAGCTGGACGCATAGCAACCTGCAAAGACAAATACATTTCAAAATTAAATATTCGATACTTACAGTATTTCTCAAGAAGCAGCCCAATGGTTGCTTCCTTTTTTGAAAAAAGACCGATGGGCTCACCACCGGTCTTTTTCGCTTATCCATTTGTGTTCTCAGCTTCCTTTTGCTTCAAGCGAAGAACTCTGCGGATGAATGGCTTTACATAGGTTTCATCAGGCGCGAGGGAGTATCCAAGAGCCTCCGCGTACTCCACCGCCTCACGAGACGGCGTCCTCCCCTCGCCCACCTTTCGGATAAAGCCCTGAATGGCTCTGGGAGCCTCCTCATAGGCTTCGTCGCCCTTACGGGTGTATCCACCCTTCCCTGCCGCTTCCGCGCCGTCGTAGGCGTTCCTGAGGCGTCCTCCGCAACCGTAGTAGCTTATGGATACCTCATCGAATTTCCGGACGCCCTTATTGTCGAGGGACAGATACTTGACATGGCTGCTGAGTTGCGACAGCAGTTCTGGCCCTTTGCGCGTTACGGCACAGGCATAGAGAGTTAAAACGAGCCGCCTTATGTTCCCGTAGATGACTCTGTCCTCTGAATCGAGGAAGACCGAAAAGAAGAACCCGGTCTTAGTATCATAGTACCCGCTCAAGTCTCCCTCACAGGTGTCCAGACGGTAAAGCATATAGATGGAATCGCCGTATAGAGTTTCCTTGAGCAAGACTTTCCGGATGATATCCTTCTCGCTTGCAAATTCAAAAACTGCGCCGTTGGCAGGAAGCGTCGAACTTCGTTTCGTCCGCAGCAGCTCATGCATCTCATCAGGCAGCATCGGAGGCAGCGCAACAACGGAAAAGAACTTATTTGCGATGGCAGAAAAGCAATGCTGCGGAAGTATGTCGAAGGTGTATTCATTGATGAGCGCAGCCATACCCGCTATTTGGTTGGAAAAAATCCTGTCTACCTGCGTGTAGCGCTCCAAATCCTCCTTATTTTGGATGTAGCCATATCCCCACTTGCTATAGATTTCCTTGATTTGGGCATCCAGCTCCATGGGGGAACGAACCTTTCCATCAAGATTCCGGCGCTCCAACTCAAAAGCAGGCTTATCCAAGAAGGGGTAGGTATCTTCCATGACCAACAGTTCGCCGGTCGTTTTCAAACCGCAGACGACTTTGGTTAAGTCGAACTTATCTGGACGCAGGTATTCCGTCTGCTGAAGGAGGATACTGAAGTAACAGTACACCACATCAATGTTGATGTTAGATTGTTTTTCTTCCTTTGCGGTAAAAAGAAGGCGAGATGCAGCCATGAGAAAATCAAAGAACAGAGCGTATTCGGATTCGTTCTTGATTCTCTTGGCCATGGAATTGAAAAAGCTGTGAAGGCCCTTGATAAACTTGTCAGGGTTGGCACCGGCCAACTCCACCTGAGACTCATACAGACGAGAGAACTCCTTGCTATCTATATCACTACAAAAGAAGTACAGAGAAGAAGATAACTCAGTAAAAGGAATATTTTGCAGTGTACTCACAGTTACGATTGCAGTGTTCATCGTTCTCCGCTGCAATATGTTTGCTGGTCCATAACCGCTGCCGTTTTTCCGGTCGAACCAGTTGCTCCACTTTTTTAAGAGCGCGTAATCGGCATCCATCGGCATTTGAAAACTCCTCTTCTTTGTTTTTCATTTATTCTACCATATTGGAAGTAGGAAAACCAGCGCGTTTTGCAAAACCTGCGTCACCTATTTCGAGAGAAAATTAGTTTAACAACAATATTTCAAATTTGCTTTTATCCTCAGCCTCGCGGTAAGCACCGTCAGCACACGATAGTAATTGCATTATAAGCTGCGGAACACTTTTATATATTACGAGAAACCTCTCACCTGATGTTTCTGCAATTTCTAAAACATATGAGTTTTTTGAGTAGGAGAAGTTCAGATAAATATGTTTGTATCCGCGTTTACGCAGTTCTGTTTCATCAGCATTGACAATTTCCTCAAGAGTTTTTCCTACCGCCTGTCCATGCACATAGCGATTACGCAAATTGTGCATAAAGTACCCATTAAAACAATCAAAAGTCCTTCCCCCTTTTCCATACTCTCCAATGTTATACTTGTCAACGTTTTCGTCATACCACTTCTCATAACGGCTTCGTCCACTTTCTATTTTGGGGTACTCAAGTTGTGAACATATATCAGGCAACAATAAAGACAACGTAAGTGCCTCCTCGAAGAACCCCATGTCCATGAGTCTTTTAATAGCGTTAAGCCTTTCCCAACAGAACCTTTCGTTAAACACTTCAACATCAAAACGCGACAATAGAATATTGCACTCTACCTGTATATCCTCAGCATTGAATCCGTATTTTTCTATGTCAAATTCCTCTTTGAAAAGCTGCAGTCCAGAGTATCCAATTATTCCTTCAATTCTCATTTTGCTATTCCTTTTTTTAGTTTCATCGAATAAAAAGGTTCAGAGTAAGGAGCACTCCTCACTCTGAACGCAAATATCCGCACCTTAGCACATAGCCCCAATCATGCTGGACAGAAATGCACCAGATACGATGGCACTGATGATACTCAGACCGACTGCCACGCAGAATCCAATCAGTGCCCACTTCCCTACCGCCTTCGCCTTAATGGGGGTCGAATTCTGCCACGACAGATACAGAATCAGTCCAACCAGCGGGATGAGGAACGACAGGATGTTCAGACCGGTAGAAGGCTTGTCCACCTCGACATTCTTGCTCGCCACGGCGCAGCCGCAGAAAGGACAGACAACAGCGTTATCAGAGACCTCTTTGCCACAATTATTACAGTATTTCATTTCCTTTTCTCTCTTTCCGGGGAGGTGCTCTCCCCTACTGTTATATTTGTAAAAGCAGAGGGCGCAGGCACAAGGTCTGCGCCCCCTGCATTCACTTTGGGGTTTACTCACCACATGATGAGCTGCTTACTCGGCGCCATACTCCTTCTTTCGGCGGAACATGAACACCGCAGTGCCGCAGCAAGCAATGGCACTGAACGTACCCAGCATGGCCCACAGGCCGATGCCCTCATCGCCAGTCTGGACACTGTCGCGGAAATACACCGTCTGGGCACCGTCCATCAGGTCGTTGTGGGTAGCAATGACATTACCCGCCTCAGCACGACCCTCATACAGAGTCTCGAACACCACGAGCGCATGGTCCTTCAGCTTGGATGCGTCGAACTTGAACGTAACATTCACAGCCCCGTTGGAGGACTTGGGCGTAAAGGTCGTGGTAGCCGTTACCAGATTCCCCTTATTGTCCTTGAGGGCAACACCGGAATCCTTATCCATCAGCGTACCAACCAGCACGTAGGTCTTGCCCACAGTCAGGCCAGTATAGTTGACGGTGTCCACGATTTTCACGTTCTTACCAGCAACGGAGTTCTTCTTCTCCTTGCCATCGAAGGTAGCGGTGGTGGAAATGCTCGGACCGGAATAGGTCGGGATGCGCTTGATGGTCACAGTCTGGTCAACATCGTTGATGTCGGCGTGAGTCGCGACCGTAGTGCCATTGCGGGTCAGGGTCTCGAACACGACCAGCGTCTTGCCGCCCAGAATGGACGCATCGAACACGAAACTCACATCCACAGTACCGTCAGAGGATTTGGCCTCGAACTCGGTAGTGGCGGTGATTTCCTTGTTGTTGCGGCCCAGAACAGGCTCACCTGTCGCCTTGTCCATCAGCTTACCGATTACGGTGTACTTATTGCCGGCAATCAGGCCCTTATAGGACACGGTATCGACCAGCTCGACCTTGCTGTAGGCCCAGAATTCCTTCTTGCCATCAGCAGCGTTCTTAGCGGTGGTCTTGATTTCAGGGCTGTTGACAGTCACGGTCTGGTCAACATCGTTGATGTCGGCATGAACTGCGATTTCAATGTCCTTGTACTGCAGGGACTCGAATACAACGATAGACTGGCCACGCAGCAGAGATGCATCGAGCACGAAGAACACGTCAACGGTGCCATTGGACGCCTCAGCGGTGAAGGTAACGGAGGAGGTAATTTCCTTTCCGTCCTTATCCTTCAGGGGCTCGTTGGTGGCCTTGTTCATCAGCTTACCGGAGACAGTGTACTTCTCTCCAGCAATCAGGCCCTTATAGGACACGGTATCCTTGATTTCAGCGCGGGCTTCGGGGTCGAGGGTCTTGCCGTTGGTGGCGTTGTTCACGGCCTTTGTACCGATTTCGGGAACGCCGATGGTGACGGTCTGCCCCTCATCGTTGATATCCTCGTGACTCACAAACACGGGTTTATTGGAGTCGCCGGGAACAATCTCGTTGCCCAGATACACACGCTCGAATACCACCAGAGACTTGCCGGCCAGCTTGGAAGCGTCAAAGACGAACTTCACATCCACCGTACCAGTGGCAGCTTCGGGAGTGAACACCTTGTAAGAGGTAACGGGGTCGCCGTTGGCATCGGTAACGGGCTTGCCGGTGGCCTTATCCATCAGCGTACCGATAGCGATGAACTCCTTACCCACGGGCATATTCTCGTAGGAGATGGTATCCACCAGAATCACATCAGCCAGAGGCATGAACTCCTTGCCGCCAACAGCGTTCTTGGCCGTGGTGCCAATCTTGGGGTTCAGGATTACAACGGTCTGGTCAACATCGTTGATGTCAGCATGGGTAGCAACGACACGGTTGCCGCGCTTCAGGTTCTCGAAAACAACGATGGACTCGCCACCCAGCAGAGACGCATCAAAGGTGAACTCCAGCTCCACAAAGCCAGTGAAGTCGGCCTCAGCCTTGAAGGTCTTAGAGGCGGTAATGCGATTGCCCTCGGCGTCCAGCAGAGGCTCACCGGTGGACTTAACCACCAGATATCCCTCGACCGTATAGGTCTTGTTGGGGATAACATCGGTGCATTCCACCTTATCGACGATAGTGACGGTGGTGGCCGGAACGATTTCCTTGTTTCCTTCCTTGTCGGTTGCAGTAGTCTTGACCTTGGGAGTCACCGCCTCGTCCTCGGCGATGATATTCACAGTCACCAGACCGGTCTCGGCATCCAGAGAAATGGTATCGGGCGTAACGCTGAAGGTAATCGGGGTATCCATCAGCTCATAACCCTTCGGGGGTACGATTTCGACCAAATGATAGTTCTCGCCGTAAGGCAGAACCAGCGGGGTCACAAAATAACCCTCATCATTGGTCTCGAATGTATCAATATAAGTTACCGTGGGGTAAGTTACCTTCTGGGACACCTTGTTCCCGTCAGGGTCGTAAATCTGGAACTTCGCGCCGCCCCAAGGAATGACCTCGCCGTCAAGCTCATCGACCTTCACAACGCGCAGATACGCGGTGATAGGTCCGTTGTTGACAGCCAAGTCGTGATGGTCGTGGTCAACCTCGCCGACCAGAACGGTGAACTCAGGCGCGAGCCCCGCACCCTTATCGCCGGCCTTGGTCTGATGCACCACATAGGTGCCGTAGGGCAGCTCGATGGACTTGCCGCTGTAACCCAAGTCGTTGGTCGTCAGGATACCGCGCTCGTCATCCTTAGCGTTCTCGTAAGAGCCGGCGGACTGCAGCCAATACTTGAACTCTGCACCGCCCTCGAACTTAGCGGGACCGGAGGTTCCGTCGGAGATGAACTTGGTGATGGCGAATGTGCCGCGATTGATAACCTCGACAGAGGTAATCTGGGGAGCAACGTTGTGTTCGATACGGTAGTTCTCCGGCTCGGCACCAACGCGATACACGCCCTCATCAATCTGATAGCCAGTGGGTGCCTTGATTTCACGGATAGTGTAATCATAGCCGCAGATGTACTCGTCAGTGGTGAACTTGCCATCGCTGCCGATAACGTACTCCTTCACCAGCTCGTCACCCTTATACAGACCGTACACAGCACCCTCAAAGACACCATCGCCGCGAGGAATGTTGCCAGTCTCGGCGTCCGTCTTCTCCACAGTGACCTTCCACTTCTTCAGTACGTTGGTCACAGCGGTGTCGGTAACTTTCTGGAACTCCACAACGAGACCTGTCTGCACGGCAGGAATAACATACTTCACCGCCGTATCGACTTCCTCCAGCGTGTAGTTGTTGCCAATCAGGACATCCTTGAAGATGGCAATACCGTCAGCGTTGGTGGTAGCAGTCAGGTCAACAGCATCGCCGGAGATGGCAGTGCCATGCAGCCGGAAGGTGATGCCCTCGACCATGCCGTCCTCAGAGGTCTTGGTAACGCGCAGGTCGCCGCGCTTGAGCTTGTTGTAGACATTCACGGGGGTGGTGTTATCCAGAGTAACCTTCACGCCGTTTGTCACAGCGGGAACGATATACTTGGCAGCCGTGTTCACTTCCTCAACGCTGTAGTTGTTGCCAATCAGAACGTTGTTGAAGGTGGCAACTCCGGCGTCATTGGTCACGGCGGTCATATCCACCGTCTCGCCGTTGATAGCAGTACCGGACAGGCGGAACGTGATACCAGCGACCTTGCCGTCCTCGGAGGTCTTCTTAACCTCAACGGCGCCGCGAGCCAGCTTATTGTGGAAGTTCAAGCTGGTGGTGTTGTTGAGCGTGACGGTCACATTGCTCTGGACAGCGGGAACGACGTACCGCTCGGCGGTGTTGATTTCCTGCACGGTATAGTTGTTACCGATAAGGATTTCTCTGAACATGACGACGCCGTTCTCGTCGGTAGATGCAGTTTCATTGACTGCTGCACCGGAGATAGACGTACCGGTCAGCCGGAAGGTCATGCCTGCCACGAAGCCGTCCTCGGAGGTCTTCGTGATTTTCAGATTGCCGCGAGCCAGCTTGTTCTCGAACTGAGCAGGGGTGCTGGTGTTGTACTCAACCACCACGCCAGCCTGCACCGCAGGAACAACATACTTCGCGGCGGTGTTGATTTCCTCCAGCTTATAGTTGTTGCCCACAGGAACATTATTGAAGGTAGCCACGCCGTTGGCATCCGTCACAGCCGTCATGTTGACAGCCGTACCTGCTGCGGAAGTGCCGGACAGACGGAAGGTGTGTCCAGCAATCTGACCATCCTCTGAGGTCTTAGTCACCTTCACGACGCCCTTCTTCAGCACGTTGCTGAAGTTCACCGTCTTAAAATCGCCGATTGCGATGTTTACGGACTGAGGCTGCGTCGGAATGTAGTTGTCAGGTGTATTCTCCGTTACGGTGTAAGTACCGGGCTGCAAATCGGTAATGGCAATCTTACCGTTCGCACCAGTGGTCACAGTCTTGCTGTAACCGTTGGGACCCGTGACCGTGAAGCTCACACCGCCCACCTTGCCATCCTCGGAGGTCTTGGCAATGTTCAAATCGCCGGTGGTTTTCGTGACCTTGGCGCGGACGTAGGCAGTAACAGGGTCAGGTGTACCGTTAAGAGCAACGCAATCCTGCTTGCTGCCACC
>ULWU01005601.1_pt1 | contig 14657 bp, 15 predicted proteins | sample 1960661 | NCBI WGS metagenome assembly ULWU01 (sample SAMEA4835821, study PRJEB28245) | human gut metagenome | biome: gut microbiome; material: fecal sample | place: Denmark | collected 2008
GCAAGCAGATAATTCAACTGGATCTTATTCATATCCATTCCCGCATTGGCATCACACTGCTTTGCATAAGCAACTCCCATCGAACTTACAAGTGACGCCCCCATTGAGTCTATCATCTGTGAAGCCTTATCCTGCATCTGTATGACAGCATCTTTACCTGCAATCCCTGCCTTTGCCGCCTGAATGAACTGCACTCTCTCATCGTCCTTTAACTGATAGTTAATCAGAATTGGAACAAGCAGTTCATTCTGCACAGCCGTAATATCTTTTTTCTTACTTATATTAAGTCTGTAGATTCCATCCTCTTCCAGATCATATGACTTTTTCCAGAGTCCGGCCTGTTCATCTGTCATGAAAAGCTCAGCCTCCTCAAAGTCTGTCTGCGTCACCGACTGTGGCACTGAATACGCAATGCCGCCATTCTGTATTCCGGTATCTATGATATCCGATGTATACTGTGGCATCGCAAGGTCACAAAACGCCTGAACCGCAAGGAGTGCCAGGATTATAATTACCGATTTCCAATACGGAGCAAGATTGCGAAATATTTTTCCCATTGTAATTCCTTTCTGAATATATTTACTTCGTTATTTTCATATTTTCATTGACAATGTTCTAATAGTATTTCATTTTTACAAATTACGTCAATACTAATGGACTATATTTAATAAATATATAATACTAATTGACACATTTATTAACATTATCTAAAATATATTAATGTAGTATAAATTTTTACACAGGAGGCTATAATGATTCAATTAAACAATTTTGCAAACAATGAAAATCTTAAGCAGATAGCTCAGATGGGCTCATACACTGTATATGAGCATCAGAAAGATATGAGCGTTGCACCGTCATATGCATCAGTTGCATATTTCATGCATGAGATGAATGTAAGAAAGCGTCAGGTTCTGTGCTGCCTTAACGGAACTTCCGTAAGAGTCCAGGCAGGCGCAATGCAGTGGACAGCCGGAAGCGTAGAATCAGAGACAGGCGTTAAGGGTGTAGGTGATTTCTTAGGGAAGGCCCTTAAGGGTGCCGTAACCAACGAATCAGCCGTTAAGCCGGTATATAACGGCTGGGGCTATCTCATGCTTGAACCTACATATAATTATATCATCCTTGAGGATGTTGCTACATGGGGAAGCGGTATTGTTCTTGATGACGGAATGTTCCTCGCATGTGATGCAGGTCTTAATGAGACAGTTGTTGCACGTAACAGTGTATCTTCAGCGCTTCTTGGCGGTGAAGGACTTTTCAACTTAAGTCTCAGCGGCCAGGGTATTGCTGTTCTCGAAAGTCCTGTGCCACGCGAAGAACTTTTTGAGATTGTCCTTGATAATGATGTTGTAAAGATTGACGGCAATATGGCTGTTGCATGGTCATCTTCACTTCAGTTTACTGTCGAAAAGTCTTCAAAGAGTCTGCTTGGCTCAGCTGTTAATGGTGAAGGTTTTGTTAATGTATATCGTGGTTCGGGACGCATACTCATGGCACCTACAGTCAACGGAACCACAATGTCAACATCTAATTCTCCTAAGCAGAATGCCGGAGTATCATCAAAGGGTCTCGTATCAAGCATTGCCAAGAGTGCATTAGACTTATAATTTTGTTACAATAACTTTGTTATCCAGTATATAACACCCAGTATCCAGCTGCTGACTATTCCATAGAGTATAACAGGACCGGCTATCGTGAATATCTTACATCCGACTCCGAATACCCAGCCTTCCTTCTTATCCTCTATAGCGGCAGCTGCTACTGAGTTGGCGAATCCCGTTATCGGCACAAGGCTTCCGGCTCCGCCCCACTTCGTAATCGATGGATATATATTAAGTCCCGTAAGAATTACACTCAGAAGAATAAGCGTAACAGTTGTCCACAGCGCAGCTTCATCCGCTGCTATTCCACATTCCTTATATATCTCAAGAATTCCCTGTCCCACAGTACATATTATTCCTCCGGTAACGAATGCCTTTATACATTCCACGGCACAATTGTGTTTGGGCGTAATCTCCTCCACATATCCATTATATATCTCATCCCTGTCCTTAGAATCAAGTCCGTCAAGCATATCCCTACTCCCTTCTGATATTTCCTTCACAAGCAGCAAAATCATGTTATCATAAGACAAGCTTTTCCCACATCCAATAAATATATTCATGAATTAATTTTAATTTTTAATAAAATTCCAAACTTTTACTAATATTAATTTGTCTATATAATAGAAATTGAAAAATATACAATTATCCGGATATACGATATTTTTTATTTCCTTAAAATTCACAAAACGGAAGGAGCCATCTTGAATAAATACGATAAATGCGTGCAGTACATCCTTGATAATCAGATGCATTTTTACCGAATAGCATACTGCTATGTAAAAAATGAGCATGATGCTCAGGATGTTGTACAGAATACAATTATCAAAGCGCTTGAGAATATCACTTCTCTAAGATGTATAGGAGCCATAAGGACATGGTTCTACAGAATCCTTGTAAATGAATCTCTCAATTTTATTAACAGGACTAAGAAAGAGATTCCTTATGAACAATTTGACACCGAATATACCGACAGCTTCTATCATCCCGACGATGAGATTATGTCACTTGTGCTTGGACTTCCACAGGATATGCGTACAATAATTATACTTCATGTTTATGAAGAGCTTACCCTGAGGGAATGTGCTGCTATTGCACGCATTCCGCTGAGTACTGCCAAGACACGATATTATGCAGCACTTAAGCAGCTTCGCAACAGTATGGAGGATCACAATGAATAACCGGAATAATATCATTTTTGACAAGAGCAGGGAGGCCTACAATAATATGGTCATCCCATCAACGCTTAACAGCAAAGTAAAGGAGGCGGTTAATATGTCAGCAGGCAGAAAACACACAAACAGCCGTATTATCATCACTGTAGCATCTACAGCTGCCGCAATAGTTATTCTTTTTATTGCAGGCGTCAATACAAGCACAGCATTTGCCGCAACACTATCTGATATTCCTATTATAGGAAGTATCGTAAAGGTCGTTACGGGGCGCAGCTTCAGTGAGAAGAATGACAATGTTACAATCAATGTCGACATACCACAGATAGATGTTGATTCCACATCGGCATCAGATGCCGCTCATGTCACAGCAGAGCAGGTCAATGCCATTATACAGAAAACTGTCGATGATTACATGCAGGAACAGCAGTCTGTAATAGACGATTACAAAAAAAGCTTTCTCGAGACAGGGGGAACGATTGATGAATGGAACCAGCGTACAATCGACCTTACAGCCAGATATGAAGTAAAATATCAGGATGACCGCTGCCTTTCATTGTATCTGTACATGTATATGTCAGCATTTGCATTTACTCAGGATAATTACTATTACAACTATGACTTTGCAGCCGGCCGTGAACTTACCCTTAAAGACATTCTCGGCGACGATTATATCAACATTGCCAACCGGTCAATAATTGACCAGATTACAGAACAGGTGAATTCTGACTCTAATGCAATGTACTGGGGATATTATCCTGCCGGTTACAGCGGAACTGACACATTTGAGAACACTGACAAATTTACTACTATCACAGATGACACTTCATTCTATCTGAATTCCGACGGTGACCCTGTCATATGCTTTCCGAAATACTCCATCGCACCGGGTTACATGGGCGTCCGCGAATTCGTTGTAAAACGTCAGTCTAATTCATAACATACAGGCGCAGATAATATACAAGACTTCCTATGCCTTTTCCAAGTGCTATGCAAAGCACAGCCCATCCAAGACCTCCGGCTATCCTTGTTCTTCTCACAAGAACAGGGATAGCCTTTACCGTCTCAGCAAGACATACAGCAAAGCTCCCCACATATATACCTGACATCAGGCCAAAAACTGCCGCTCCGGCTATTCCGACAGGCACCGGAATTTCATACAGCAGCCATATATTTCCAAGCGCTGCCCCAAGCATTATCATATCTTCATATAATCTTATGTGACTTGCCGTATTCGTAACTTTTGCATATCTGTTAATAAGACCGACGCTGGTTATAATTGCAAATATTCCCGCTGCCGATACAGCGCCTCCTCCGAGGCACAAGAGGCCTGTCATTATATATTTTAATACCGTCATTGAACATCCTCTTCCTTTCCTGACCTTCCGCCACGTTCAATAAGTGCATAATCCAGATCCTGCTCGTAATTATTCATCTCAACCTCTATCGGTGTAGGGTCATTACTGAAAGTCTTACTTCCAAAATGATTATAGAATACTGCTATTCCTCCGGTAAGTCCCACCGAATACATAATTTCCATCCAGTTTGTATCCGTCTTTTCCTCTCCTGTTATCATTCCATATACTTTTTCAAAAATCTCTGTTGTCCCGACATCATTGTTATAGGCCATAATTGCATACCCGCTGCCAAAGAAAATCACTATACATATAAGAACTGTCTTAATAACATCAAGAACCGCCGCCATATGATGATTCCGCTTTTTCTCGTCTATATAATCCACTATAAAATCTGCCTCTCCGATATTCTCAACCGAGGCCTGTGGATATTCCTTCTGTATAAGCTCAATTACCTTCATTGCGGATACACTGTATCTTTTCTTTTGTATATGCTGTTTTTTGGCATTTCTGTTACCTGCCGTGCTGTCTCTCCCATTCTCAGGTATCTTCATAATCCTTATTGTCTTAAGCTTATTCACAACTGTGCTGTCGGTACAGTATATACTTGCCACATCCCCGATGGTTACTTCCCTGCTGCCAACCTCGTTATTCCTGTCAAGTTTTATATAGATATTCTGATTCATTCTGATTCATATTCCCCCATTAACACCCATTTTTGTGACATAACAATTCTTCGTGCAGACACAAATCCTGCATAATCCTCATTTTATTATGCACCAAAAAAGGCCACGGCATACATATGCCGGAGCCTGATTATACAATATCTGTAACTATGCAATTAACAATTAATAGAATATGGAATAAAGCGTAACTGCGCTTATCTTCCACTGTCCATCCTTATACATATAAGTAAATGTAGCACTTGTTGTTTCGTTAAAGTTCTTTGTCTGGCCTGACTTCTGCGCTCCCGTTCCTGTAACTCCTGCTGATATCGAAACCTTAACATAAGGACATCCGTCAGTTGTTCCGGAAGATGACTGTGTCGAGAACTTATTGAAATCAATACTCTTGACACCATAGCCATTTTTGTATGTATTAGATACAAACTTATCATATGCCGACTTAATGCTCTTTAACTTTGCTGCATTATCAACACACATGCCCTTAACTGAATCAAAGCTCTTGTTATCAATGGCTGCGTTGAAGAACGTCTTGAGATCCTGCTCTGCCGCTGCCATTCTGGCATCAAGGACATCCTCCCTGATATCCGTCGTTGTGATGACATAAGTATATCCTTCGTCTGAGCCGAACTGATAATCCTTATCGATATCCCTGTAAATGTCATCAGTTACACGGATTCTGTGTTCGCCTGCAAACATTACGTCAATCTTATATACCTTCTGCTTTTTTTCTGATGATGACTTTGAATTATCTTTCTTATCATCTTCGCTGTTGTCAATATATTTGTCCGGCACTTCTACATCATCAATATAAAGTTTGGATGTTGCTCTTACCGTGAGCTTAACATTCTTTGATACTATATCTCTTGGACTTACCTTATATCTGTTCCAGAAGAGCATAAACTTCCCGTCGCGCACCAGCTCAACTGATGTCACAGATCTTGAATTGCCTTTTGTATAATATGTAACGTAAAACTTCTTGGCAATTTTGGAATCATAATCTTCATCTTCAACGACTTCATAGTTCGTTATATCCTTGGCATCTCTGTCTTCAAGTGTTTTGGCAAGAAGCTCCTTTGTAATGAAGTCTCCCTTAGGAAGATCCATATACTTAAACGCCTTCTCCCACTGTCCTTCCATAGATGCTTTGAAATAATTCTGCGCGATTCTCTTAGGACTGCTGAGTACACTTCCTGCTATTATGAAAATAATAACAAGTGCCGCAACTGCTGCTCCTGTAATAATTGACTTACGCTGCTTTGCTGACATTGGCTGCTTTGGTGCTGCAGGTGCCTGTACCTGTGGCTGCTGTGCCGTCATCTGCGGCTGCTGTCCTGTCATCTGCGGCTGCTGTGCCGCCTCCTGTGTACTCTCAGGTGCCTGTGGCGCTGTCATCTGCTCTGCCGCAGGTGCCTGTACTGTGTTGTCCTCCAATGGTGCTCCGCACGCTGCGCAGAACCTTGCATCATCTTCATTCTTAGTTCCACATTTTGGGCAAAACATGATTATCCTCCTCATATTCTAATATATACTTTGACCCTCTCTGTATGCGCATAAAATGCTTTATCTGCAGGCAAAATATCAGTTAAATTGTACCATACGCCATATCAAACTTCAACCGGCTCTTTTCAAAGTACTTACGCAAAGTACTTACACAACAGCATCAATATAAAGTTGAAATACGAATCAATATAATATATTATAAATACTGTAGACTATACATTCAGAAACGGAGATATTTATTTATATGTGGATTGCAGATAATTGGAAAGATTATGAAGTTATAGATACTTCCTGCAAAGAGAAGCTTGAAAGATGGGGAGATTATATCCTTGTCCGTCCCGACCCGCAGGTAATATGGGATACGCCTAAGACTGACCCAAGATGGAAGCGGCTCAATGGTCACTACCACAGAAGCCAGCAGGGTGGCGGAAGCTGGGAGTTCTTCAACCTGCCGGAGCAGTGGAGCATAAGCTATTCAAGTGATACATTTAAGAAGCCGCTCAGATTCAACCTTAAGCCTTTCAGCTTTAAGCATACGGGACTGTTCCCTGAACAGGCTGTCAACTGGGACTGGTGCGGCAGTAAGATTGCACAGCGCAAGGCTGCAGAACCTGACCGTGAGATAAAGATTCTTAACCTCTTTGCCTATACCGGAGGTGCCACACTTGCATGTGCTGCATCAGGAGCATTTGTGACACATGTTGATGCCTCAAAGGGCATGGTCGGATGGGCTAAGGAGAATGCTGCAAGCACAGGACTCTCTGACCGTTCAGTCCGCTGGATAGTAGATGACTGTATCAAGTTTGTTGAGCGTGAGATACGCCGTGGCAATCATTATGACGGAATCATCATGGATCCTCCTTCATATGGCCGTGGCCCTAAGGGGGAGATCTGGAAGATTGAAGATTCAATTCATTCACTTGTTCAGCTCTGCGCCAGACTATTAAGCCCGGATCCTCTGTTCTTCCTGATTAATTCATATACTACAGGACTGGCGCCGGCAGTTCTCACATACATGCTCTCTACCGAACTTAAGTCATTTGGCGGGACTGTCGACTCACAGGAGATTGGTCTGCCTGTAAGTTCTAACGGACTTGTACTTCCATGCGGTGCCTCAGGACGCTGGACTTCTTTATAATAATATTTTAATCATGATATTTTTTCCCTCAGTATCAGCAGAATCCGCTTTTCGATTCTGCTGACCTGAACCTGGGATATTCCCATTTCTTTTGCAACCTGTGTCTGCGTCTGGTCTCTGAAATACCTCAGCAGTATCAGGTTTTTTTCATTCTCCGGAAGCTCGTCCAGAATCTGCTTAAGCACCATATGATTTATAAGCTGCTCCTTCTCATAGTCTGTCCATTCACACTCCGGAACAATTCCGGCTCCTGATGAGCCTCTGTCAGCCACACGGTCTATAAGTGTAATCTCATTGCCGTCAGACTGATATATTGTCTTATATATTGATTCAATCTCACTGCCTGCCTCAAGAGCCATGACAATATCTTCCTCAGGCACGTCAATAGTCCTTGCTATCATCTCCATTGATGGTTCCTCCCCCATCTCCTTCTGAAGCTGTTCCCTTGCACGCTGTACCTTTACAACAATCTCTTTTAACGAACGGCTTACCTTAATCATTCCGTCATCACGCAGAAACCGCTTTATCTCTCCAGTGATCATTGGAACTGCATAAGTCGAAAACCTGACATCGTAAGATGTGTCAAATTTGTCTATAGCTTTTATAAGTCCTATGCTTCCTATCTGGAAAAGATCTTCAAGCTCGTGTCCACGGCCCGTAAATCTTTTTACAATACTCCATATAAGTCCCATATTCTCTGTAACAAGCCTGTTTCTGGCTTCTTTGTCCCCTCTGTGCGCCTGCTCGATAAGTTCTTTTGTATGATTATAAGAATCACACATTCACTTCACCCTTATTGCACCCTCAATAGACTGTTAAACTGACCTGCTGCCAAGCTGCTTTGTCATAATAACTCTGGTTCCTTCTCCCGGCTCTGACTCCACCTTAATGCTGTCCATGAATGCCTCCATGAATGAAAAACCCATTCCTGAGCGTTCAAGTTCCGGTTTTGATGTATACAAAGGCTGCATTGCCCTGTCCACATCATCAATCCCGACACCATAGTCTTCGATTACTACAGTTACCGTCTCTTCCTCAATTTCACATCTGATGACTATTACCCCCGGCCCATTCTCATATCCATGTACAATGCAGTTGGTCACTGCTTCTGATACCGCTGTCTTTATATCGGCTATCTCATCAAGCGTAGGATTGAGTTTTGTGCAGAATGCAGCTACCACAACTCTTGCAAAGCTTTCGTTATCCGACCTTGCAGATATCTCCATTCTCATTGCATTGCCATCACTAATATTTTGCATTATTACGTCCTCCCCCGGCACAAATCTGGTCATCATGCACTTCACACGATTCAATTGCTTCACCAAGCTCTCCAAACACAGTAACAATTTTATAAAGTCCTGATATCTGCAGGATTCTTTCTACATTTCTGCAGGGGGACACAATTGCAATTCTTCCGGTCCGGTGCATTTTCTTATATCTCCCCATAATAAGCCCTATTCCTGAACTGTCCATGAATGTTACCTTTGAAAAGTCAAATATTATACTCCTTATCCCTCTTTCTTCAACGACCTCGTCTATAACCTCACGTATCTCGTCCGCAAGGTGATGATCCAGATCAGTATTAAGCCCAATCACAAGTGAGCCCCTCATTGCCATATAGTAATAATTCATTCACTGCTCCAATCCTGCGTTACTTTACGCACATTAATAAACATAAAAACCCCTGTGCATTACTGATGCACAAGGGTTCATTAGTAGCTATATTGAATTTATCTGGCTATATGTCAGTGTGTTGACACATATGTCGTCGCTTCAGATATATATCTGCTCGTTGGGAAATTAGTAACTATGTACTGATAGTACTTCTTTGCATTCTCTGTCTGATCAAGTGCAACATAGCACTTTGCGCTGTAGTATGCAGCATCTGCCTTGGTACTGTCAAGCTTATATGCTACCGTAAGATCTTCAACAGCCTGATCATACCTGCCGCGCGAATAGTTGGAATATCCTGTGTTATACAGCTCGTTAGCTGCGCTTGCAGTAGTTGCAGCGGCTATCGTATTGTAAAGGCTCTTGGCATTGTCTGACGGAAGCGAACTTACATCAACATCAACAAGATACTTGGCTGCCTTTGTCGGCTCATTAGCAATATAGGCATTGGCTGCATCAATAACTGCCGTAAGCAGCTTATTATTGCCATCAACACCTGATATGCTCTCAAGCTTCTGGTTAAGCGTATCCCTCTCTGCCGTAACATCCTGCAGCTGCCTTGTCAGTGAATTAAGTTCCGCATTACCGTTAGAAAGCTTTTCACTGTACTCAAGGATACTCTGGTTATAATCGCTTGTAAGGCCCTTGTATCGTGCCGGTGTAATAAGGAACCATATCAGTGCCGCACCTATAAGTGCTCCCACAAGTATATTAATAATCGTAATCGCTCCGTTGCTTGGCTCCTTATACGATGAATGCGGCATTATTACATCATTACCGTTAAGCGGCTGCGTCTCAGTCTTCCTGCTCTTAAGCTTAGGCAGGAAACTGTCCTGTGCTTCCGCCGTTCTGTCGCTCTCAAGTCTCTTTATCTCATTAAGGTATCTTCTTGCCTGCGTATTGCTCACATCAGTCCTCAGTACCTGATTAAGGCACTTTTTGGCTCTTGCATATTCCTTCTCTTTCATGTAAAGCAGTGCGAGAAGAAGCTGTGCCTTAACAAACTTCGGATTCTGTGTCGTAACTTTCTTAAGCTGGATTATCGCAATATCCGAATTGCCTTCCTTAGCTGCAGCAAGCGCTACATTATACTTTCTTATGTTCTGCGTAACCGCTTCAAATCGTGTCTGGTTGGACTGTATCCTTGTTATGTAGCTGCCGGCAAGATTCTTCTCCGGCTTAATATTCTTACTCATTACCCATTCACTGAGAGCCTCAACGACATCGCCCATCTCACAGTACACAAGTGCGAGAAGATTACGTGCCCTGATATTGCCCTTATTGAATGTAAGGCTCATCTTAAGATCTTCTATAGCACCCGACAGATCCCGTACATTCGCCTTCTCAAGTCCGCGGTTATAATATGCATTAGATGCTTTTACTACATCATTATATACTGATACGTCAGCGCCACAGTTAGGGCAGATTGAATCGCCTGTAAGCTGTGCACCGCAATTATAACATTTCATCCCTGTCTCCGTTCCAATACAACTTAGTAACTAATTATTGTCAGTAATTATTACTTATTCTTCTTATTGCTGTTGCTGTCTGATGCTTCAGCCATTATCTTGCCAAGGACATCAGTTATGTCAGGTATATCCTTGTTATATATTGCATCTTCGGCATCCTCTACTTCAAGGATAGGCTGAAACTTCTTAATCTCTTCATCAAAATCTATCATTATCCAACATCACCTTTCTTACTTCACCTGCAAGATATAATGAACCGGCACAGATTACTGTAGCATTGCCGCCAAAGCACTCCACAGACTTCTTAACTGCCTGTCCCACATCCGGTTCCTCATTCACATGCCCATCCGTATATCTTCTGAATGTATCCGCTATCTTTGATACATCAAGGCATCTTGCGCCTTCTATCTGAGTTATGACATATTCATCAAATATATTACTGTCACAAATCTCCTTAATCATCGACGAATAATCCTTGTCATTGACGGCTGAGAACATTAATACATAATGCCCTCGCGTATTCTTCTTCATGGCTGCTGCCGTGTCAAGCAACGCTGCTATTCCATCCGGATTATGCGCCCCGTCAATATAGAAGCCTTCACAGACCTGCTCCATCCTGCCTTCCCAGGTAACACTTTCAAGGCCTCTTCTTATTCTGTCAATATAATTCTGACGATCCATACTGTCATATGCAATCCTGTCAAAGCATCTGCTCTCAACCAGCATCTGTACCGCTGTCATTGCAAGCGCTGCGTTCATCACCTGATACACTGCCGGTGTTGCAAGTCTGAAAACATTATCTTTATAATAAATGCTATCCAGTGAAAAATCAATATGTTTGGAACCTATTTCATGTATTTCACATTGCGATTTTTCGACGCCAGCCGCTTTAATTCCCATTGCTTCGGCTTTTTCTTCTATAACATGTGAATACTCCTGACCCGCAACATATACCACAGGTGCTCCATGCTTTATTATTCCTGCTTTCTCCGCTGCAATCTTCTCCACTGTATCTCCAAGTATTGCAACATGGTCAAGGCTTATTGATGTGATTACTGTCATCACAGGACTCTCAACTGCATTAGTAGAATCGAGCCTTCCTCCAAGTCCTGTCTCTAATATCACAACATCCGGCTTTTTCATTGCATAATACAGCATTGCAATTCCTACAAAGAAATCGAAATATGATATCTGCCCGAATCCATCCTTCAGAAGCTCAAGTTCTGCCCGATGTACTTTTTCAAAGCAATCCGTAAAATCCTCATCACTTATAAGCTCATCATTAAACCTTATTCTCTCATTCTCCCTGATAAGATGCGGTGATGTAAATACACCGGTGTTAAGCCCCAGACTTCTCAACATTCCTGCTATATACATACAGACAGAACCCTTGCCGTTAGTCCCTGCGATGTGTATTATCTTAAGCTCTCTCTCCGGATTGCCGAGTCTGGCAAGCAGCGCTTTTGTGCACTCAGCCCCCGGTCTGTTGCCATACCTTGATACACTGTTTATATGTTCAACTGCTTCTTCCCATGTCATGCCGTTATCTTCCTTATATACGTTCCTGAATATATTACGGTTGCATCCTTTCCCGGACTCACAAGGCACTTAATTCCATTATACTTCGTAACCTTTCCGTCCTGCTCCTCTTCTTCGGTCCATAAGCCATATGCATCAGGTCTTCTGCTGTCATGCATCTCCTTCAGGTACTCCTCAAGCTTAAGCAACTCCGACCTTGTAAATGTAGTTATAATTGTACTGAATATTACATCATCAAATGTAAATCTGAAGAAATATGCTTTCCACTGAAGTTCAATCTCTCTGCTGTGCTTTGCTATCATTCCGTCAGTTGCCGAACGTACCTCAGTAAACTCCGCATTCATCTGTTTTAGCAGCTCCCGCTTCTGCATAAGCTGATTACCTAATCCGTCCATCTGTGCCTCTGCCTTTGACAGCTTTTCCTGCGCCCAGTCACGGTCTCTGCTTGCTTTTGTAACATCGGCAAAATACTTTTTTGCCTCATCCTTATTCTTCGTGGAATCGGCTTTTGTATATTCATTCTTAACAGCTTCGAGTCCATCCCAGACTATGTCAGCCTGCTTCTTACTCTCAAGGAGTTCATTATAGACAGCCGTTGCTTTCTCAAACTTCTGCTTCAGCTGCTCTTCCTCGCCTTTCTGCTGCATGATTCTGCTCATGTAATCCTTACGCCTGTTAAGGCTCGTCCAGTACTGTTTCTCTTCATCAGACGAATAGCCTCTGCCTCCTTCAAAGCTTGGCAGAAGGTCTGTTGCAAATGTAAACCTGCCTCCATATCCCTTAACAATAATCCACACAAGCTCAGCAAGCAATATCCTCGGCATTCTGTTAAAGCCTCTCATCATATCATAGGCTGCACCGACTCTGAGACTCATCTCGTCAAATGGTTCAAACCCCATAGCCGTTACTACCATGGCAAGTTTCTGTGTTCCATTCTCATGCCTTATCGTCTTGCCCAGTCCCGCACCCGAAAACTCTGTCGGTCTTACGGTTCTCGCAAGCTCACGCATCATCTCTATCGGCACCTTGTTCAGCGCCATCTGTATCTTTTTGTCGGCTTCCTTAATCTGCTGTGGTGTCTGCGCCGCAAGCTCCCTGTGAAGCCTTGCAAGCATCTGTTCATGGTACTTATCCTTGATTGACACACACATATTGGCAGGTGATATATCATCTCTTTCTGCAAATACCTTTCCCGCCTCACGCGTTATCCATACAGACAGTGTGTCCACGTCCATCGCTTCCGGTATTACCGATGAATCAAGTTCCCTGCATTTGTTATATACCTCATGCATAAGCCTCTCATTAAGTTCAGCCCTGCTCATTGATGCCATCTGCTCCGACTGCTGCTTTATCCTGTCAACAACCGTCACTACTTTGTAATCAAATCTTCCTTCTCCATCGTTGTTAGCCGGACTCACAAGCATATTAGCCCACTTTGCAAGAGTCCCTATAACTCTTGTTCCCGTCTCCGCTGCTGCACTTGATAAAGACACGCTGCGAAGGACTGCAATCTCTGTACGAAGTTCATCATCACTTAGCTTTTCTGCTGCTTTAAATAAATTCGGCATACCGCATTCCTCCACATATATTAATACAAAAGGGTGGGCGTGCAACTTAGCACTGCCCACCCGGTCAACCGCTGTAGTGCGGATAACAGGACTTGAACCTGCACGTCTGTTGACAATAGAACCTAAATCTATCGCGTCTGCCAATTCCGCCATATCCGCCGGCCGTATAACTGCCAGGCCACAACCTTAGCATAATACATATCCATAATAGCATTTTTTTACATTAACGTCAACCAATCATCAAGTGTACGGGCTCTGTGCGCCCATGTATGTCCTGCAAGTGCAAGCTCCATTCCGGCATGTGCCACCTTACTGCCATACTGACTATTAAGCAGTCTGTGTGCTCCTTCCACAAGTCCGCTCATCCTGCCATCCAGTCCTTTAAGGCTGTAGAACACGGCATCCTTTCCGTCAGTCAGTATCTGATTAAGATATCTGCTGTCATCCGTGAGAACCGCTGCGCCGTTAAGCATTGTATTAAATATTCTGTCGTGTGCTCCGTCCTTAAACAACGGCATGACATTAAGCCCGACCTTTGCCTGTGCAAGTGCTTCAAGACATTTCTTTGAATCTCCCGGGCCGTGGCAGATTATATTATCTTTACATCTGCATTCTAAAGCCTCCCAGCCTGCTCCAAACACATCTACCCTGAATCCCGCATCGGCAAGTTCTGCAACTGCCATTCCGCGATAATGGAATCTTGCCCACAGATCTATAAATATCATATTGGCGTAACAGCTTTTTATATCATCATCTGACAGCTTTCCATTATCACTTCCCTGGCCGTCAAGCTCCCTGACAAGCATCGGTTCTGCTATCTGTTCAAGCGTCTTGTCCGGATTGGCAAGCTGCACATCCAGTATCTCATGATAAAAATCCCGATATTCCCTGTCGAGATGTGCTATGTACCTGTCAAATGTCTCAGGTCTTGTATAATTGCCTGTCATTACAATAT
>ULWU01044003.1_pt1 | contig 14627 bp, 10 predicted proteins | sample 1960661 | NCBI WGS metagenome assembly ULWU01 (sample SAMEA4835821, study PRJEB28245) | human gut metagenome | biome: gut microbiome; material: fecal sample | place: Denmark | collected 2008
ATAGAATTAAAGAATTTTCCCCCTGATTTATCGGGTGAGCCCTTCCTATGAAGAAGCCGGTTGTTTTGCAGCAGCTATGTCGACACTGAAACTAGAGGCATCCGGTCCTTTCAGCAAAACCGAAGAGGATGTATGGAATATCATCCGAACCAGTTCTTTAAAAGCTGAAAAAATTTAAGAAGAAATGGACAATCCCGATAAAGCCTAACAACTGTATCCGGGATTATTCATTTCAGTTTCTTTCCACGTCAGCATACCACGAATAGAATAACACAATACAAAAAGAAACAAACGGTATGATGAATGATAAGGACATGGTACTATTATCTGCCACATAACCCATCAGCACAGGACCAACAGCCCCTCCTACGGGAGACATCATAAGGAAGGAAGAAGCCCGTTTGGTCTTTCCACCCAATCCCTTCAAAGATATGGCAAAAATAGTGGGAAACATGATGGCTTCGAACACGTATACCAAAAACAAGGCTATTAATGAGATCTTTCCTAAATTACAAACGATAAGAAAAGTAGCCATTACCGTCCCCAAAGCACAGCATAGCAGAACTCTCTCCGCACGGATTCGCTGCATGATCCAACTACCGGCAAAACGTCCGCACATAAACAATCCAAGTCCACCGAAAGAAAGTACTACCGCCGCATCCCGAGCATTCATCCACCCGTCATCCACCACATAATTGATAAAAAAACTATTAATAGAAATCTCCGCTATCTCATAACTGAATAGTGCCACTATTCCGAATAAGAATAATTTATGCGACCATAAACTTCTCTTAACCGTTTCTCCGTCAGCCAAATCGTCAACATGAACAATCTCCGGAAGTTTGATACGGGAAAAAATAAATCCCACTGCCAGTACAACCACTCCCATCAACATATAAGGATACGAGATATTTGCTTCTCCCTTCCCCGAGAACAATAACAGTCCTCCTACTAAAGGACCACAAATACATCCTAGCCCATTAAAAGACTGGGCCAGGTTCAACCGACTGGCAGCTGTTTCCCTATCCCCCAGTTCTGTCATATAAGGATTTGCAGCTGTTTCCAAAAAGACCAAACCGCAAGCAATGACAAACAAAGAGAACAGGAAAAATTCAAATGACATCCAATACTCGCCGGGAATAAACATCAAGGACCCGATTCCATAAAGCAACAATCCGAAAACAACTCCCTTACGATATCCATATTTGGTTATAAACAATCCTGCCGGAATAGCCATTATGAAATAGCCTAGATAAAACATCACCTGTACCATTGCCGAATGAGTACGGGTAATATCCATCACCTCTTGAAAATGTTTGTTCAATACATCAAGAATAGCATGTGCGAATCCCCATAAAAAGAACAAAGAGGTTACTAAAACAAAAGGAACTAAATAGTCCCTTTTCACCAATGCGTGTCTTTGTATTTCCATATCCTATTACAATAATGCAAGCAATTGAGCCAAGTCCGTAATAATTACATCAGGAACAGATTCGTCTATAACTTCTCCTCCCCAACCTTCTCCTTTCAACCAGGCAACGCGACAACCTACAGCTTTGGCCGGAACAACATCTTTTAAGAAAGAATCTCCGACCACCAGCACATTCTCTGCCGCAAATCCCATAGCATCTACTCCAAGTCTATAGATAGCAGGATCCGGCTTACGAACACCCACTACAGAGGATTCAATTATCTCATCAAAGAAATCCAAAAGTCCGAAATCCTTTAAAATAGTCTGTATATTGCCATAAAAATTAGAAACCAACACCAACCTATACTTCTTAGCCAACTCCTTCACTACCGGGCGTGTAACCTGCAATATATCCAACACATACCCATAACAGCTGTCTGCCACTTTCACTGCATAAGATTGCAGTTGCAACTCATCCATAGGCAACTTTCTCTGTTCCGCCAACCATTCCACCTGAAGTTTAGTCTTGATAGAAAGCACATCATGAAAATTATGCCAAGGCTGGACAAAAGGATATTTAGCCAACGCCCTTTCTCCAAAAACGTATGCCTCACGGAAACTTTCCTTATCCACCGGCACCTGATGTTCCATATACTTAGTCCACAACACTTCCGCCCAATGACAGCTGTTCGTATCTATTGTACCGCCATAATCAAATATAACTCCCTGAATATTTTTCAATGTATCCATTATCTTACTTATTAGCAGGTGTACCATTGCCGACTTTCATCAACAACACACCAATTACAATCCAAATCAATTCACGTACACGGGTTATCAATCCGGTATAAACCCCAAAAGCTCCCGGAATAGCCAACCCTCCTACCGCCAAAGCAAAGCCTCCTTCACGTGCGCCCAATTGCATAGGCGAGAAAAAGAACAAATTGGCAAACAAAGAAGTAAATGCCATAATTAAAATACAAGCTGGAAAACTGACATCCGTTGTCAGAATATTCAATATGAAATACACTTCCAGACATCCTATAATCCGAGCCATGAATTCCAGACTTAACGAGGCATAAAACGTAGATCTACGCTGTTTATGCAGTTCGGCTATCTGACTGTCCACACGTTCCAAAGCCTCGCGTTTATTTTCCGAAAAACGTTTAGCCCATTCTTTGATAAAAGGAATATGCTGAAGCAATTTTAAAGTACGGACAGCCATACCATTCTTGTAACCTTTCATAAAAAAATAAATGGCTAAAAGAGAAACCGCCCCCACAACAGCCAATATAGTTCCCATGGCAATATCTACCGGACGTAGAGCCAGATACAAAAAGATAGAAAAAAACCAAAAACAAAAATGCGAGAAAATATGCATCATCACATAAAGAATTACTGATGAAGTTGCCTTACTGGCCCCAACATAAGGAGTCAGCTCCATAATGCGGTAAGGCTCTCCTCCCATCAATCCCACCGGGGTGGCATAATTCAGTGCAAATCCGGAAACTGTCAGTTTATAAACTTTCCAAAATGGAATAGGTGTTCCCTTTTTTCCATCCCGGATGATAATATACCAAGAAAGGGTATTGAACAGATAAATAATAATCCATAACCCTACCACAGCCGGCAACCACATTCCCGCCCGGCGCAAATTAGCCAGTAGTTCATCATACTCCATATCAAAAGAACAAAGCATCACTACGATGGCTGCAATTCCAAACATCAGGAATATATTTCTATACTTACTTTTCACTTCGTTATGTATTTATGATACAATCGTGCGCAAATCGCCTCATGGCAATGACGCATATATACAAACAAAGAGGTCATCACAACAACCTCGAACACAAAATACAACCATGGTTCGCCAATCAACAAACTGATATATAGAGCAATGGCACGTGTATTAAAAGTCAAGATATTGGTATATTTCATCAAAGGTTTGCTAGCCGCACGAAATTCATCCCGTAATTCCTGTGGAATATTGTCTCCATACTTTTCCTTCACCAATGCATAAAACTGTTGGAAATTAGGAGTCATTCTTTCCTGCTGACGTGTATAATTACCATAGAAATACAAGAAAGCTTTCCACCAGAAGTTTCCCTTCCACGGCAGACTGTAGAAGATTTCACGCTGTTGTTTGAAATTATCCAATTCGCTTCCGCTTTTCCCTTTTAAAAAGTATAAATGAATATTACGATAATAATCCGCCAATGTACATTGTTTGCTATGACAAACAGTACCCGAAACAATAGCCAATATCCAAATAAAAATACCCCAATGCATGCCGTCACCAATATGAAACGGCATGGGTTGGTTCATCAGTCTGAGACAAATTGCCGCATAAATGGTAAAGAACCAAATATCACCGGCAAATCCATCCAACATACGCCCCCACTGGGTTTTCTGCCCTGTCAGACGCGCCAATTGTCCATCGGCACTGTCATAATGATTCGCCCACATCAACAAAAGTATACCCAAAAGAGTATGTTTCATATCAGGATAATAAAACATCACACCAGCACCTATACCTAAAATGATAGAAAAAATGGTTACCACATTAGGGTGTACCTTTAGTTTTTTAAAAAATAATGCCCATGCATAACCTATGGGACGGTTGAAATAAATATCCAGGAACTCCTCTGTGTCCATGGATTTGAAAGAAGCCTCTATTCCTTTCTTCTCACTTTCTGTACTCATGTCTTTTTTATTTCATTTGCTTTTTAGCCCGTTTATAAATGCACTCTGCAATTTTACCTCCCGCTTCCTCACGGCAACGGGCAAAGCTGGGCCAGTCGTTAAAATCGATTATTCGCAGTGTGCCATCAGCTGAAATCACACAATCACCTCCGTAAATGGGCACATTCAGCGCCTCGGCAGCTTTATCACTTTGTATTTTCAATTCCTCTACGCTAAAAGGAATTCCTTTAGCTATCCCATTTATTTTCTCCAGACCAAACTTGCTGTGCGAACAAGGAGAGGGATAAAACCAATAAAAAAAATCAGTTCCATGCACTCCGTAGAATTTTACCAAGTCACCTTGCAAGTGTTCGTTTATGACTGCAACAGGAATACCGCGTTTACGGAAATCAGCCAATATATTTTCTACCTCTTCCTTACAGGTGGCGTAGGCAACATCTTCTTTCACCATAGCGTGAGAGTCACCTCGTTTCACCCAACAAGGATAACAATTTTCCAAATACTCATCTGCCGTAGAAATTATAAAACTTTGCGGATGAGGAACCCCGTTCTTTATAAGTAATTCTGTCATTGGCTTACGCACACAATTATCTATACCGTAGGCAGAGTTTATCACCAATGCACCTTCATCCTCCAAAGACCTCAAACGAGCTATCGTTACCTTATCACGGGCCATATCAAAAATAATATCTCCCTTGACACCCTGTTCCACGAAATCTTTCTCCGCATAAACTTTCACCTCACAGCCCAACCGCCGCAATTCCTCCGTCACCTTATAAAATATGGCGGCATCATTGTCTACATGATTGGGGGAATATTCATTTCCACGGCTTACCCCTATTATTGAAATTACATCCATTCCTTCTGTTGTGTTTAAGTTACTCCTCTTTACCGGCTAGAAAATTTTCAGCTTTCACGATATCACCAGCATGATCTACATCCAAAATTTTTGTAAAAGGATAAGCCTTTAATTTCAAGCCGTCGGCTACCAACTGTCGTTGAAAGTTACGCATACGTGACATACCTTTCTCCATACACCCATGCAACGTCTTAACGGCTGCCGGGGTCAGACAATAAATGCCTCCAGATATATAACGGCATTCGGGAGTCGCCTCATCATGGAAACCTGTTATATCCAAAGCACTGTCCGTAGATATATAAAGCGGTTTTTCATCATCTATAAAATCCGTTACCGCCATATACCCATCTGTTTCCGATTGTTTGAACGTTTCAATAAAAGTCGAAAACTCTTCTTCACGGAATATAGTATCCACAGTAGTCAAGCAGAATTTATCATCCTGCAAATAAGGGCTCAGTTCATAAAAACTGTGCATGGAACTGGGGGTAGTTTTCACAACTACTTCCAATGGGATCTCTGCTTCTGCCTGTAGTTTTGCCAAATGCTCTTTTGTCAATGGACTTTCATTATTAATAATGACAACCACCTTATCAGCTCCGTTACGTACAAAAATCTGTATCAAGCGATCAATCATGGCAACTCCGTTCAGTTGCACCAAAGGTTTGGGCAAAGCAACCCCTTCTTGCGAAAGCCGGGAACCTTCACCCGCTGATATAATTGCAAATTTCATTTCTACTTTTTCTTGAAATTATATTTTAAACCGATCGTCCATTAATCTTCATCATCAATGGTGTCCAATTTCAATTTATCGCTATCATCCCGTTTTTCATAATATTGTTTACGCAGCGGATGTGCATGAATCTCTTTCTCGACAACACGGTTACGGAAAACATCCATAGCCACATAAATAGCCTGGCGAAAAGAATCTTCCAAGGCAACCCCTTGCCCGGCAATATCATACGCAGTACCATGTGCCGGAGAAGTACGTACAATGGGAAGTCCCGCAGTGTAATTCACTCCTTCATCCATTGCCAAAGCTTTGAAAGGAGCCAATCCCTGATCATGATACATAGCTAGAATTCCATCAAAATGAGTATAGTTGCCAGATCCCATAAAGCCATCGGCCGGATAAGGTCCGAAACACTGAATGCCTTTGGCAACCATTTCCTTCATTGCCGGAATTATAATATCACTCTCTTCCGTACCAATCAATCCCTCATCACCCGCATGAGGATTTAATGAAAACACAGCTATACGCGGACTGTCGATGCCAAAATCCTCTTTTAAAGAACGATGGAAAACAGCCAATTTTTCCATAATAAGTTCCTTGGTAATATCTTGTGCTATCTCGCGTACAGGAACATGACCAGTCACCAAAGCTACCCGGAAATCATTCTTCAGCAAAATCATTAACGCCTTCTGTCCTTCCCCCACACGCTCTTCAATATATTCCGTATGACCGGGGAAATGAAAACTTTCCGACTGAATGGTATGCTTATTGATAGGAGCAGTTACCAAAACATCAATCATTCCCTCCCGATAATCCTGCAAAGCTCTCTCCAACGCATCCAAAGCTGCTTTACCAGCCTCCGGTGTCGGTTTGGAGAGCTCCACCTTCAATTCGTCTTCCGTACAATTCACGATGCTCAGTTTATCCGGCTGAGCATCATCTGCAGAATTGACAATACTGAAATTTGTTTGAATATCCATTGCTTTACGATGATAAGCAGCCACTTTAGGCGATCCATAAATAATGGGTGTACAAAGTTCCAGCATGGTAGGATCCGAAAAAGTTTTGAGAATTACTTCATATCCTACTCCGTTGATATCCCCATGAGTAATACCAACTCGTATCTTGTAGTTATCTTCCATCTATATTATATATTATATGTCTCTTCTTACTTTACCCGGCTTGTTGTATCTATTTTTTCTTCCGGAATATTACCACTAATTACAATTTCGTCAATCAAGCTTTCATTGGGCAATCTCAATGTATAAAGTGAAGCTTCCATCTGACGCATCAGATTACGTTTCAATTTATCCGGTGAATAGATAAAGGCCTCAACCACAACGACACGGCCGTGAGCACGATCCACCCGTGCATGAGACACAAACGGACCTCCCATCATGTCACCTTCCATTTCCCATAATCCGCGGGCTTCTTGCGCATACTCTCCTTTTACAACAATATCTTCCACATCTACAAACATAGAGTCTGTTGCCATATACATTCCTTCGCGTTCACCCGGAATATTTGCTTTCATTACAGAATCACGTTTATGAATGAAATAATCTTTAGTAAAGGTATCCTTGTCCGTATAAGGATAAGAGTACATTACAAAATTCATATCCGCTGTAGCACGATTAGTAGAAGCCCACAAAAAATCTTTGCCTTCTTTATAGTTAGCCAGTTCTACCGGCACCCAGATATCACAATCAAAAATACTTCCTACCTTAGTGGAAATCACATCGCTATGTTTTTGTTTCAACAAAGTTATCTGACGATTCATCTCAGCTTTCACAAAGAAATCTATAATCACTTTACTGTTCTTTGCTACAAATTCCTCAAATTCGTCTTCATTAGGAGCCTGAATTGTCATAATCATCTGCGGAGACGCATAAACATCACGGGAAAACTTGAGTTTGGGCTGAGTATAAATATCTTGAATATCCACAATGATGATATTACGGAATATTTTCAGCACACGGTCAAAATGCTGAGGGTCCACATTTGATATACGAAACGAACGTTCCGCCTGGGGCAGTCCGGGCACATTGGTATCCAATACATCAAACAATGCACGTCCTGCAGGACGATCCCATACAGGTTTATTTACTACGACCAATACTTCGTAAGGCCTACCGCTGGACGTGGGGGTAAACAAGTTCTTTTGTCCCTTCTTACAAGAAGCCAGTACCAGAACCACCAGCACCAAACTTAAATAAAATGCTATTCGTTTCATAATTATATGGTATTATTGTTGTTATTTACTGTAATGTAACACCTTTCTCCTTCTGTTGTTTAGCCGTTGACAACATTCCACAAGCAGCAAAAATATCTTCTCCTCTTGAAGCACGGATCGTAGCAAATACGCCATGCTGCGTCAAGTAATCACGGAAGGCAACCATTGTTTCCATATCTACCCCTTCCAAATCCACATTAGGAATGGCATGAAACCGGATCAAATTGACACGACATTCAATGCCGCGCAAAAGTTTCACAATCTCTTTAGCGTAAATAAGTGAATCGTTCACCCCTTTGAATACGATATACTCAAAAGACAGACGCCGCTGTTTGCTAAAATCATAATTATGCAATATATCAATAATTTCCGTAATGGAAAAAGCTTTCTCGGCAGGCATTAAATCCCTTCGTTGCGAAGGAATCGGAGTATGCATACTGATAGCAAGATGACAATCACTTTCATTCAGAAAGCGCTCCAGTCCTTTCTTTAAACCCACAGAAGAAACAGTGATGCGTTTCGGGCTCCAACCGTAACCATATTCTGAAGTCAGAATCTCAAGCACTTTCAACACCTCATCCAGATTGTCGAAAGGCTCTCCCATACCCATGAAAACAAGATTAGTCAGCTTTTCCCTTTCAGGAATAGAATAGATCTGGTTTAATATTTGATGGGCACTCAGATTAGCTGTAAAACCTTGCTTCCCGGTCATACAGAACTTACAATTCATCTTGCATCCCACTTGCGAGGAAACGCAAAGAGTAGCCCGGTCCTCATCGGGTATATAAACCGCTTCAATAAAATTATGAGCCGGTGTACGGAAAAGATATTTCACCGTACCGTCTACCGAACGCATTTCTTCCACCGGAGCAGATGCTCCCACCTCATACCCTTCTTTCAATGCTTCGCGATGCTTTAATGACAAATTGGTCATTTCGTCTATCGTTTCCACCTTTTTATCATACAACCAAGACGTAATCTGCTTTGCGGCAAATTTAGGCATTCCCAGATTCCTCACAATCTGTTGAATCTCATCCAATGTCCTGCCAAGTAATGCTGTTTTCGGAGTTTCCATTTATATTTAAAAGACAATTAGCGTACAAAGGTAGAGAAAAAATAAGATATATTACCTATCTTTGCCGTGAGAAATACTTTTTAACAATGAGAAAAACAATTAATTGCTTTATTCCTTATAGGGAAAGCACAGCGGCAGAACAGACAATCCATGCTCTAAAAGAAAGTAGCATAGTCAACAAAATCTATCTGCTGAACATCGAACCCAACAAGACATTATCCACCCCCGAAGGATGCGAAATATTACCTGTTGATTCACTAACCAGTTCTAAGACAATGAAGATGATTGCTGAAAAAGCAGACACACCTTATATATTGCTCTACACCAAGACTTCTGCTTTGGAACTGGCTTACAAGGCACTGGAACGCATGACGGACTTCCTGCAGGACAGAGAATGCGGCATGGTCTATGCCGACCATCATGAATGGAAAAACGGAGAAAAGAAGAAACATCCCGTCAACGACTACCAACCCGGCAGTGTGCGTGATGATTTCGATTTCGGTCCGCTACTGATATTCAACAGAACGGAATTCATCCTCGCCAGCCTCCAAATGACAGAGGAAAGAGAGTATGCCGCCCTTTATGAACTGCGCCTGCTCCTTACCCTCCATTCTCATCTGGTACATATCAACGAATATCTTTATACGGAAACAGAAAGCGACAACCGCCTGTCCGGCGAAAAGCAGTTCGACTACGTAAATCCCCGTAACAGAGAGGTACAGATAGAAATGGAAGAAGCATTCACACGATACTTGAAATCTATCAATGCCCTCCTTGAACCCATATGTGTGGAAACGGATGTAAAGAAAGGAAATTTCGAGTATGAAGTCTCCGTCATCATCCCCGTGCGCAATCGCGCCCGTACCATTGACGATGCCATCCGGTCGGCACTCGCACAAGAAACACGCTTTCCATTCAACATCATCATCGTGGACAATCACTCGACAGACGGAACCACAGAAATCATCGGTCAATACAAGGACAACAAAGCGGTAATCCACCTTCAGCCCCAACGTACCGATCTGGGCATAGGGGGATGCTGGGACCTCGCAATCAACCACCCCCGGTGCGGACGCTTCGCCATACAGCTTGACAGCGATGACCTGTACAGCGACACCCATACCCTGCAAACCATCGTAGACACGTTCTACAAAGAGCAATGCGCCATGGTAATAGGAACTTACCGCATGACGGACTTCCGGCTGAACACCATCGCTCCGGGAGTGATAGACCATAGCGAGTGGACGAAAGAGAACGGACACAATAACGCATTGCGCATCAACGGTCTGGGGGCTCCGCGCGCATTCTTCACACCTATCCTGCGCGAAACAGGCGTGCCCAATGTCAGCTACGGAGAAGATTATGCCCTGGGACTCATTTTCTCGCGCCAATATAAGATAGGAAGAATCTATGATGTACTCTATCTGTGCCGCCGCTGGGAAGGGAACTCGGATGCCGCCCTGAGCATAGAGCAGACCAATGCCAACAATCACTACAAAGACAGCCTGCGCACCCGTGAACTGGGAATCCGCAAAAAATATACAGAAGAGCTGAAGAACCGGAATGAAATCAAGCGATTTATAGACAGCCAACTGGCGTGCTGGCCACTGGCACACCACAACCACGAGGCATTACAGACTATACAGACCAAGGAACTGTCCATAAACGGCTACACGTTTGTGGTACAGTGCAATGCACAGCGTGCGGTTTCGACTACCGCCAAAGTGGATAAGGACAGCATCCAAGCACGCCCCTGTTTCCTGTGCAAGGAAAACCAGCCTAAGGAGCAGAAAGCACTGGAAACCATCACTGCAAACAGAATATGCGTTAACCCTTATCCCATATTGCCGGATCACCTCACTATCGCCCATAAAGATCACATCCCCCAACTCATGGATGAGAATATTTTCAGTTACGATGACGTCCGTGCATTCGTACAGAAATATCCGGACTACGCCCTATTCTATAATGGAGCACATTGCGGAGCCTCTGCACCGGACCATCTCCATCTTCAAGGAGTCAGAAAAACTGATGTTCCCATCATCCCGAACGTACAACAGCTGATAACCCACGCACAGACAATCGATATACGCAGCATGTATTTTCCCTACCTAGAAGAAGAGGAAGATTATCCACTAGAATGTAGCCGAATTTACCTCAACACCAAGGACTATCCCTGTCCTTTGGTAATCCTCTCAAGCAACACGCATTATGACGACTCCCTGTTATACAGTGCCCTCGCCGCTTTCCCACCGGATGAAGACGGACAAGAAGCGAAGTTCAACCTGCTGTTATGGAAGGAAGGCCATCTATACTATACGGTGGTTTTTCCCCGCAGCAAGCACCGTCCCGACTGCTACTTTGCAGAAGGCAGCGAACAGATGCTCATCAGTCCGGGAGCTTTGGACATGGCTGGCGTAATCGTCACCACCCGTCAGGAAGATTTCGACAAAATAACAGAAGAAAAAGTGGCATCCATCATAAAAGAAGTGGGAATAACAGTAGAAGAAGCCGAGAAGATACCCGGACGTTATTTTGACGAGAAAGCAAAAAGATAGAGAGAACACGAAGAGATGAAGGAATTACAGCAAGCCCAAAAACAAGACGAATAACAATGAAAGAACCCGAAATAAGCGTAGGAATAGTAAATGCACAAGAAATTCATTTTTCACTGAACGGCAATTTTTTCGCTAAAGGAGAAACAGTCTGTGGTGAACAACAAGTAGCCTTCAGCGAAGGAGGTATTCTGTGGAATGGTAATCTTTACCGCGAACTGACCTTCACTCCACAAGACGAACATGCCTCGTTTTCATTATATGACGTAACCATCGGAATTAATTTCCACTGGGAACGGCAAGAAACCCAAAGTTTTATGGGAACACTGAAACTAGTGGTGGACGAAGGCAAAATCACCGCTATCAATATTCTTCCCGCCGAAGACTATCTGATAAGCGTCATCTCCTCGGAGATGAACGCCACTTCCTCTTTGGAGTTTCTGAAAGCCCATGCCGTGGTATCACGCAGCTGGCTGTTTGCCCAAATAGAGAAACGCAAGGCCTTGAGTGACAAAAACGAAGGCTTTTTCTCCTTTATCAAAACCGATACCGAATACATCCGCTGGTACGACCGCGAAGATCATACCATATTCGATGTTTGCGCCGATGACCATTGCCAACGCTACCAAGGAATAACCAAAGCATCCAGTGCCGCCGTGACCGAAGCAGTAAGAGCCACCCGCGGACAATTGCTGATGTATGAACGCGGCATTTGCGATGCCCGTTTCTCCAAATGCTGCGGAGGAGCAAGCGAGGAATTCGGATACTGCTGGGAAGACAAGAATTATCCCTACTTGTCTACAATCCGTGATGCGGAAGAAGAAGAAAACCGCCCGTTACCCGATCTGACCAAAGAAGAAGAGGCAGAGCGTTGGATACGTACTTCTCCTGTTTCGTTCTGTGATACCCACGATAAAAAAGTCATTTCACAAATTCTGAACAACTACGATCAGGAAACTACAGATTTCTATCGTTGGAAAGTACGTTATTCCCAGGCAGAATTATCCGAACTGATCCGTCAAAATACAAAATCGGATTATGGGGACATCATCGACCTGATTCCTATCCAACGCGGCAAATCCGGACGTATCTGCAAACTGAAAATTGTAGGTTCGCTAAAAACATTGACTATCGGAAAGGAACTGGAAATACGCCGCACTCTATCTTCTTCCCACCTGTTCAGCTCAGCCTTTGTAATAGATAAGGGAGAACTGAAAAACGGCGTTCCCGAATGGTTTCTGCTGACCGGCGCCGGCTGGGGACATGGAGTAGGGCTCTGCCAAATCGGGGCTGCCGTAATGGGAGAACGGGGATATACCTACGATGAAATTCTATTGCATTACTATAAAGGTGCGGATATCCGCCGTTTTTATTAACAGGCCCCGCCCACATGGGCGGGGATTCCATTCGGACTCTTTAAAATGAAAGGAACCATGAAAAACAAGCATACCTCGCCATGGGCATGGATACCCACTCTATACTTTGCACAAGGGCTGCCCTATGTGGCAGTAATGACCATTTCGGTCATAATGTATAAAAGATTAGGCATCAGCAATACCGAGTTAGCTTTTTATACCGGCTGGCTCAACCTGCCTTGGGTTATCAAGCCTCTATGGAGCCCTTTCATTGATCTTATCAAGACGAAACGCTGGTGGATTATCACCATGCAACTTTTAATCGGCGCAGGACTGGCGGGCATAGCCTTCACCATCCCCACAGAGCATTTTTTCCAACTCACTTTGGCCGTTTTCTGGTTACTGGCATTCAGCTCCGCCACACACGACATTGCTGCCGACGGCTTTTACATGCTGGCACTGGACTCGCATCGGCAAGCCCTGTTTGTAGGAATCCGCAGTACCTTCTACCGTATTGCAACCATTGCGGGACAAGGATTACTTATCATGCTTGCAGGAAGACTGGAAATAATGACAGATAATATACCATACGCTTGGTCCATCACCTTTTTTGTATTGGCCGGACTTTTCCTTGGAATATGGATTTATCATAAGTTTGTTCTTCCCTGTCCGGATTCAGATCATACTTCCAAAGAAGTTTCCGCTTCCAATCTGCTCAAAAAGTTCTTTGGTACTTTTGCCAGTTTCTTTCAAAAAAAGCAGGCAGGCATTGCCATTCTTTTCATGTTACTCTACCGTTTGCCCGAAGCTCAACTGGCAAAAATGTGCATTCCTTTCCTTATAGACCCCGTTGAAAAAGGTGGTTTGGGGCTGACAACCGAAGAAATAGGTTTCGTACAAGGTACTGTCGGTATCATCGGACTTACCCTAGGAGGTATTTTAGGAGGAATAGCCGTAGCCCGTAACGGTTTGAAACAATGGCTCTGGCCGATGGTATGGGCCATTTCCTTACCCGATTTAGTCTATGTTTATCTCAGCTATATCCAGCCTGATTCTTTATATCTCATCAATATTTGCATCTTTATAGAGCAATTCGGTTACGGATTCGGTTTCACAGCCTATATGCTCTACCTTATTTATTTTGCAGATGGAGAACATAAAACAGCACATTATGCCATTTGTACCGCATTTATGGCATTAGGCATGATGATTCCGGGAATGGCTGCCGGCTGGCTTCAGGAGCAGATGGGATACAACCATTTCTTTATCTGGATTATGATATGCTGCGTTATCACCTTCGGAGTAACGGCTCTGCTAAAAATTGATCCGGAGTTCGGCAAGAAGAAAGGTTGATCCGACCTTTATTTCAGCCTGTCCTCGGAAAGACAGGCGGATTATGGCTCTCTGGAAGGAATCAGGGAGGGTGTCGCAGATATGTACACGCTGGCCCGCACACAAAAAATCTATGGTTCTTTTCAGAGTTCATTCTCAAATATAGCGGCACAGTTGGGAAGGGTTCCGTTAGAAATTCTGAAATTATAGGCTCCGCACTTCAGCATTTGTTTTAATTCGTTTTTCCCTCCTCCTTTCATTTACCGTCAAAACGCCCTGCCGGTGGGTGTTCCGGTAATGAAGGAACATCCCGTCATTGTCCTTTCATCCTCCTTTTCTGCTAAATCCATAATGATTCATTTTTATACATGGCA
>ULWU01025457.1_pt1 | contig 14591 bp, 10 predicted proteins | sample 1960661 | NCBI WGS metagenome assembly ULWU01 (sample SAMEA4835821, study PRJEB28245) | human gut metagenome | biome: gut microbiome; material: fecal sample | place: Denmark | collected 2008
GGTGCGTCCAGGCAAGGACGTGGTCTTCGGTCCCGCCTATTTGGTCGTGGCCGACGTGCCCCTGCCCCTCGCCATCCCCTACGGCTTCTTCCCGTTCTCCAAGAAATACAGTTCGGGCTTCATCATGCCCTCTTATGGCGAGGAGAATGACCGCGGCTTCTATCTCCGCGACGGAGGCTACTACTTCGCCATCAGCGACAAGTGGGACCTGAAGTTGCTCGGCGAGATCTACACGGAGGGCAGCTGGGGCCTGAGCGCGGCCAGCAACTACCGCAGGAGATACCGTCACAACGGATCGTTCTACTTCAGTTATCAGAACACGAAGACAGGCGACAAGGGAATGCCCGACTACACCAAGCAGGAGAGCTTCAAGATCCAATGGAACCATCGCCAGGACCCGAAGGCCAGTCCCTTCAGCCAACTCTCGGCGAGCGTCAACTTCGCCACATCGAGTTATGAGCGCAACAACCTCAACTCGATGTACAACCCGCAGACGCTGACCCAGTCGACCCGCACCTCTTCCGTCAGCTACAGCACGGGCTTCTCCTCCATCGGCATGTCGCTCAGCACCACGGCCAACCTCTCGCAGAACATGCGCGACAGCGTCATCTCGCTCACCCTGCCAGACCTCAATGTGAGCATCGCCCGATTCTACCCCTTCCGCCGCAAGAACAGAGCTGGCAAGGAACGCTGGTACGAGAAGATCTCCGTCAGCTACACGGGCCAGATGAGCAACAGCATCACCACGAAGGAGGACCAGCTGCTCCACTCCAACCTCATCGACGACTGGCGCAACGGACTGCAGCACACCATCCCCGTGCAGGCCAACTTCACGCTCTTCGACGTCATCAACATCACGCCCTCGCTGAGCTTCACCGACCGCATGTACACCAAGAAGATCAACCGGTCCTGGGACGACGCGGCCTCCAAGGAGCGCACCGATACCATCCACGGCTTCTACAACGTCTATAACTGGAGCCTGTCGCTGGCAGCCAGTTCGAAGATATATGGATTCTGGACACCGAGCAAGAAGATCTTCGGCGACAAGATCCAGGCCATCCGCCATGTCATCACGCCGCAGGTGACGCTCTCCTATGCGCCTAACTTTGGCGCGCGCCGCTACGGCTACTACGATAGTTACCAATACACCGACGCCAACGGCGAGGTACATCTCGTGGAGTACTCCCCCTACCAGAACGAACTCTACAGCGTCCCTGGACGCAACAAGACGGAGATGATCGCCTGGGACGTGAGCAACAACATCGAGATGAAGATCAAGAGCGACAAAGACTCCACAGGCTACCGCAAGATCAGCATCATCGACGAACTGGGCTTCAACATGAGCTACAATGCGGCCACCGACTACCATCGCTGGAGCGATCTGGGCATGAGGCTGCGTCTGAAGTGGTGGAAGAGCTACACCTTCTCCGTCAACGCCCAGTTTGCCACCTACGCCTACGAGCTGGACGAACACGGCAAGCCCTACGTCGGCAACCATACCGAGTGGGGCTACGGCCGTCTGCCCCGCTTCCAAGGTATGAGCCAGAACTTCTCGTTCACGATCAATCCCGAGAAACTCAAGAAGTGGTTCGGAGGCGGCAGCAGCAAAGACAGTAAGGAGGAAGACAAAGACGACGAGGGACTGGACACCGACATCGAGTCGAACGTCGATGACGACATGGAGCGCGGCAAGCACGGCGCAAAGAAGCGCGGAAGCGGCGTGGCCGAAACCGACGCCGACGGCTACATGCGCTTCAACATGCCTTGGTCGCTCACCATCGGCTATGGCATCACCATGCGCGAGAACACAGAAGGCAAGTTCAACTACAACCGGATGCGCTATCCCTACAAGTTCTCGCAGACGCTCAACCTCAGCGGAAACATCCGCATCTCAGACGGGTGGAACATCAACTTCTCGTCGGGCTACGACTTCGACAATCACAAGATGAGCATGACCACGGCAAGCCTCTCGCGCGACCTCCATTGCTTCAACATGAGCGCCTCGGTCGTCCTCTCGCCCTACACGTCATACAACTTCACGTTCCGTTGCAACGCGGCCACGCTGACCGACGCACTCAAGTATGACAAACGCTCGGGCGTAAGCAACGCCATCCAGTGGTACTAAGCTACCGAAAGCCCTGCCCCTCTCTGCCGCATCCCGAACGGTTCCCGAAGGCATCCCGAAGGTAAACAGGGGGGAAGCATGGGGAAACAGGGGGAAAGCAGGAGAAAGGCAGAGGGCAACGACAAGCAAGGCCAAAACTGCGGGAAAAGTTTCTCAGAAAGAAAAAAAGTAGCTATTTTTGCAACAAATTAGAAAAATAAGAGTTATTATCTATAAAGAAAAAATAACAACTACGTGATGACAACGGATTTTGTTCGCGGTAATCTTAAGAAAGTTTTGCTTCTCCTGATGCTGACATTCTGTGCGGCAGGAGTTTATGCGCAGTCGAGTATGTCCGACTCGCAAGTGATGGAATATATTGCCAAGGAATATCAGAAAGGCACTTCCCAGGCACAGATTGTCACCAAACTCATGCAAAACGGTGTGCAAATATCGCAGATACGGCGCGTCCGCGACCAGTATCAGCGCATGAAGAAGAACACCAGCATGGGTGCTGCAGACGGCGTGGAGCAAGGCGACGACCGCAGCCGTACGAACAACGGCCAGGTCACGCCGGGCAAGGACAAACTCTCGCGCCAGCAGGTGGCCGAGCAGACGATGCAGGACTACAACCAGGCACAGATGGAGTCGAACCAGTATTCCAGCCAGCGACTGAAGGACCTGCGCGACCAGAAGACCGCCAACAAGAAATATGATGAGACCGATCCCGAGTTTATCCTGATGCAACAGGAGCTCAACGGCATCCTGCCGGGCGACACGGCCCAGATGTACGAGGAGCTGGTCGAGGCCTTGAAGCGCAAGAAGAAGCAGGTCTTCGGCCGCGACATCTTCAGCAACGAGAACCTCTCCTTCGAGCCCAATGTCAACATGGCCCTGCCCAAGAACTACCGCCTCGGCCCTGGCGACAACGTCTTCATCGACATCTATGGCGCCTCACAGAAGTCCATCCAGGCCACCGTAGCCCCGGACGGTGTCCTCACCATCGAGGGCTTCGGCCCCGTTCAGGTGAGCGGCCTGACCGTGGCCCAGGCCAACGCCCGCGTCAAGCAGCAGTTGGGCCGTCGCTACAGCAGTTCGAGCATCCGCCTCTCAGTGGGCCAGACCCACACCATCTTGGTCAATGTGATGGGTGAGGTCAACACGCCGGGCACCTATACCGTATCTTCCTTTGCCACCGTATTCAACGCCCTCTACCTGGCTGGTGGCATCAGCGACCTGGGTACGCTCCGCAATATCAAGGTCTATCGCAACAACAAGCTTATCTCCGTCATCGACGTCTATGACTACATCCTCAACGGTCAGCAGCGTGGCAACGTCCACCTGGCCGACAACGATGTGATCGTGGTCGGAGCCTACGACTGCCTTGTCAACATCACGGGCAAGGTGAAGCGTCCGATGTACTACGAGATGAAACGCAACGAGAGCCTCGCCTCCCTCATCCGCTACGCAGGCGGTTTCTCTGGCGACGCCTATACGAAGTCCGTACGCGTCTTCCGCAAGACGGGACGCGAATGGTCCATCTACAACGTCAACGAGTTTGACACCTCCAGCTTCGGCATGTCGGATGCCGACTCCGTGGATGTCGATTCCGTCATCGCCCGCTACGACAATATGGTGGAGGTGCGAGGCGCCGTGTTCCGTCCAGGTCAGTATGAGGTGGGCGGCGACATCAATACCGTTAAGTCGTTGCTACAAGCTGCCGAAGGCGTGACCGAGGAGGCATTTACCGCCCGAACCGTCATGCACCGTCTCAAGGCCGACCGCACCCTGGAAGTCGTCTCTGTCGATGTGGAGGGCATTCTGACGGGTCGTGCAGCCGACATCCCGCTGCAGAATGGCGACATTCTCTTCATACCAACACGTACGGACATGCAAGAGGAACGGACGCTGACCATAGACGGAGAGGTGCAATATCCCGGTATATATCAATATGCAGACAACGAGACGCTGGAGGACTTCATCCTTCAGGCAGGCGGACTGACAATGAAGGCCTCGACCGTACGTGTGGACGTGAGCCGCAGAATCATCAATCCCCGCGCCCTGGAGACGGACTCCGTCCTCGCTCAGACCTACACCTTCGCCCTGAAGGATGGCTTTGTCATCGACGGCGAACCGGGCTTCGTGCTCCAGCCGTTCGATCAGGTGTTCGTCCACCGCAGCCCTGGCTACAACGAGCAGCAGAACGTGGAGGTGAGCGGTCAGGTGCTGTTTGCCGGAACCTATACGCTCAAGACCCGCAACGCCCGCCTCTCCGACATCATGCGCCGTTGTGGTGGCCCGACCAATATGGCCTACGTCGCGGGTGCACACCTGGAGAGAAAGACCAACGAGACGGAGCGCATCCGTATGCAGGAGATTCAGCGCATGGCGCGTGAGCAGCAGCAGAAGAACCTCCTGGAGATAGCCACCAGAAGTTCCAACGCAGCAGGTGCCACTACCGTGATGAAGCAAGCCAACGACGTGGAGATGCAACGCTACACCATCCCCGACTACTACCCCGTGGGTATCCGCCTGGACGAAGCCATGCGCAATCCTGGTGGCAATGCTGACATCATCCTCCGCGACGGCGACCGCCTGGTCATCCCCGAGTACAACGGTACGGTGAAAATCAACGGTGCCGTGCTCCACTCCAACACCGTGGGCTACGTAGCCGGCAAGAAGGTCTCCTACTACATCGATCAGGCAGGTGGCTTTGCGAGCGACGCGAAAAAGCGCCAGACCTATATTCTTTATATGAATGGTAGTGTGGCCCGCGTGGGCCATGACGCCAAGGTGGAGCCAGGATGTGAGATCTTCGTTCCGACCAAGGCCCAGAGCAAGATGTCGCTGGCTGAGACGCTGAGCATTGGCTCAAGCGCGGGATCCATCGCCGCCGTGATTGCCACCATCGCCAACCTCTTGAAGTAAACGATAGCAAGGAGCGAGCCGCACACGTCAGATCCATCAACAAGGACACTTTGAAAAATCATGAACAGATTCGATATCAAGCGTAAATGGGAAGAATTTCAGAAGAAGCGGGAGCAAAAGAAGGCAACCGCCTCTTCTGAAAGCGAATCCAAAGACACGATAGAGGAATCCACCTTGGAGACCTCTACGGAGGAGCATGTGGACACACAGGCTGAAAGCCCATCCACTCCTTCCGCCCCCACCATGACCAAGGACTCCACAACGACCGACGAGGACGACACCATCGACCTGAGGGAGATAGGCCGCCGCCTGTGGAAGAAGAAATGGTGGTTTGTGGCCCTGCTGCCCGTAGCGGCGGTAGTCTCTGCCATCATCATCGTGGACGTGCCCCGCACCTACACAACCAGCACGACCATGGCGCCAGAGATAGAGAACCCTGTCAGCTCGGGTGGTGCTCTCAGTTCCATCGCTGCCTCCTTCGGTTTCGATATGTCTGCCGTCCAGAGTACGGATGCCATCTCGCCAACCCTCTACCCAGACTTGATGGAGGACAACGGCTTCGTGGCAAGCCTCTTCAACATCCGCGTCGTAACGGCGGACAAATCAGTCGATACGACCTACTACGCCTACATGCGCTACCATCAGGACCAGTCTTGGCTCTCGCAGCAGGGCGACACGATCATGAAGAAGATCGAGAAGATGTTTCCCAAGTCCAACAACGAATTCAAGGGCAACACCTCCAAGAGTCAGTTCAACCCCTACTTCCTCTCCAAAAAAGACGACGGTATTGTCAACAAGATGCGCGACGACATAGGCATCAGCGTGGACAAGAAAACGGGCGTCATCTCTATCACCGCCACGGCACAGGACCCGCTGGTCTGCCAGACGCTTGCCGACTCCGTGCGCGAGCGCCTGCAGAACTTCATCATCAAGTATCGTACCAACAAGGCACGCCGCGACGTGGAGTACTACGAGAAACTCGCCAACGACGCCCGCGCGGAATATGAGAAGACGCGCCGCCTCTATGCCAAGACGGCAGACGAGAATCTCGATGTGATCCTGGAGAGCGAGAAGTCGAAAATCGAGGATCTAGAGAACACGATGCAGATGCAATACAACACCTATACCGCAATGAACACGCAGCTGGAAGCAGCACGTGCGAAACTGCGCCAGTACACGCCCGTCTTCACCATGGTCAAGGGTGCCGACGTGCCTATCAAGGCCACGAGCCCGAAGCGCATGATATTCGTTGCCTTCTGTGTGTTCCTGACCTTCTTCATTATTGCATTCTTCAGCGTCAAGGACCTGCTCTTCAAAAGCAAGCGATAAAGGACGAAGACCGTAAGCGCATCAATGGAAGCCAACAAGCGAATCATCCTCAACACATCCGTACAATATATCAAGGCAATAGTGACAACGATCTTGTCACTATTTTCCATGCGTATTGTACTGGAGGCTATCGGTGTCTCCGACTACGGCATCTTCTCCGTCGTCGGAGGCGTCATCGCCATGCTTGGCTTCATCACCAACGCCTTGGTCATCACGACCCAGCGCTATGTCTCCTACTATTATGGTCGCCACCGCACCAGCCAGGTGAAGCGCTTCTTCACCAACAGCTTGTTCCTCCACATCATCCTCGGTCTTCTCATTGGCTTGGCCCTCCTTGCCATCAAAGGACTGTTGATGAACGATTTTCTCAAGATCGACCCCGACCGCCTCGATGCGGCGAAGTCTGTCTATGACATCACGGTGGCGATACTCCTTGTCACCGTCGTCACCGCTCCTTTCAAAGCACTCTTCATAGCCAAAGAGAATATCGTCTTCATCTCTCTGGTCGAGATGGTCGATGCGATCCTAAAGTTGGCCTTAGCCTACCTACTGCTTTACATCCAGGCCGACAAGCTGCTGCTCTACGTCTTCATCCTCGCGGGCATCCAACTCCTCAACCTGCTGGCATTCGCTCTCTATGCCAACTGGCAGTTTCCGGAGTGTTCGCTCCTGATTCGCAAACGGGATATTAGCCGGATATACATCGGTCAACTGCTGGGCTTCGCAGGCTGGACCACCTACGGCATGGGAGCTGTGGCGGCGCGCAACCAAGGCATGGCCATCATTCTCAACATCTGTTTCAGTACAACGGTCAACGCAGCCTATGGTATCGCCAACCAGGTATTTGGAGCCATTTCCTTCTTGTCCACCTCGATCCTCAACGCGATGAATCCTCAGATTATGAAAGCGGAAGGCAACAAGGATCGCAAGAAGGTATTTGCCCTGGCGGAGAAAGAGAGCAAATACTCCACCATGTTGCTCATCATCATCCTCGTGCCGCTGATGTTTGAGATGCCTTCCATTCTCAATGTGTGGCTCACAAAGGTGCCAGATTACTGCGCCTTGTTCTGCAACGCCATCCTGCTGAGTTTCATCTGCGACCAACTGACAGCGGGCCTCAACACCATCAACCAGGCCATCGGCAAGATAAGAACCTATACGCTACTGATGTACACGCCGAAACTGGTCTACCTTCCCATCAGCTACATCCTTTTCCAAAACGGAGGTACAATAGCTGAGGCGATGGGCATGTTCGTCGCTATCGAACTGCTGGTGGCCTTGGCGCGTATTCCATACATACATTGGAAAACCCAGATGAGCATGAAGGATTTCTTCCTCCATGTGATAGTCCCACTACTGCCCCTGGCCCTTTTGGCCTGTGCCACGAGCGGCGGCTGCCAATTGCTATTCCATTTCAAGTACCGCTTCCTGCTGACGGGAGTACTCTCCGTTTCCGTCTCCTTCTTGGTAAGCTGGTTCACGGTCCTGGATCGCAACGAGCGCGGATATTTCAAAGAGCAAATCCTCAAACGAATCATTGGTAAGTGCGCAGTATGAGACTCAAGAAACTTGACATTCAAACCATCAAGAAAGAGAAGTTAGTCCAAATATGCTTCTACGCAGGCATACTTTTGGCTTTCTTTGGCACCCTGCACCCTTGGTTCTTGTGGCCTTTGGGCACACTGTACCCCTTGCCCTCGGGCTTGCTCATCGGTACGGCAATGCTGATATCGAAAACCACAAAGGACAACTGGTTCACCAACGACCATTTTCTGGCTCCCGTCATGGGCTATGTAGCCATTTCCACCTATATGCTCGTCATCAACGAGACCAATATCAACGGCTACATCGTGAACGTCTTCCACACGGCCATCTTCTACTCGATCTTCCGCCTCAAAACGGAGAAAATGGAAGCTTTTATGACCTTCCTGTGCAAGGTTATGGGCGGTCTTCTTCTGGTTTCGATCCCCGCATTCTTCCTATACCTCGTTGGTTTCCCCTTTGTAGGTGTCGACGCTGTCTATGGTGACGATCTCTATTCATATACGAACTATTTCCTCTTTATGATTGACGATCGTACACTGTGGGCGTTTTTCCCTCGCTTCAGTTCGATATTCCTTGAACCAGGCCACCTTGGAACAGCTGCAACCTTGTTGCTCTCCACGCAATTTGGTAAGTGGAAAAAATGGTATAATATAGTCCTCCTCGTAGCCCTGCTGCTCACGTTCTCCCTTGCAGCCTACGTCATCTACGTGGTTGTCATCTTCCTGAAGTTATGGGTTCAGCGCAAACAGTTTATCGGCAAACTGATCATGATGGTTGCTTTTATCAGCACCATCGTCGTGGGTTCTTTCTTTTATAATAATGGAGAGAATCTACTCCACGACCTCATCCTGATCCGCCTGGAGGTGGAGGACGGCGAGATGGCAGGCAACAATCGCGTGACGGAGGACTTCGACACCGACTTCGAGAAACTCTGTGAGTCATCTGCCGTCATCTTTGGCAAAAAGCGCGAAAACCCCGAGTTTGGTAACTCCGGCTACAAGGTCTTCATTTATGAAAACGGAATCGTCGGTACAGTGTTGATGCTCATATTCTATATCGCCTCACTTGGCAAAATCAGAGACCGCAGAGCAACGGCGAGTGCGTTTATCCTTGCACTCTTGGGCTTCATCGTACGCGGCTATCCGCTATGGTACAGCAACTACCTTACATATTACGACCTTGCCCATGAGGCACCACCCCTCCCTGATGACGCAGGGAAAAAGAAGAAAGAAAAGGAAAAATAGCTATGAACATCCTCTATATCCTCCACTCCACCTACCCCTTAGGCGGGGCATCCAAGTCTTTCCTGACACTTATCAAAGGAGTGCAGGAGCAGGGCCACACACCAATAGTAGTCGCTCCCGACAAAGAGGGCGTAGCAATTACGCTCCGGCAGATGGGTGTAGAGGTAATAACCATTCCCTTCCGCACCAATACCTACCCCGACTTGCGCAACGCCAAGGAAGCAATCCTATTTCTTCCACGTCTCGTCGCACGGAGAATCCTCATACATAAAGCTGTCAACACCGTCTATAATCTAGTCAAATCGAAGAAGATAGCGATGATACATAGCAACGTGAGTGTCGTGGACGTAGGCGAACGAGTAGCTAAACGGTTGGGAATACCCCATATCTACCATATACGCGAGTACGCCGATGTAGATTTCGGCCTACATTACTTCCCCTCCTCCAAAACATTCCACAAGCAACTGGCTGCGAACTACACCATTTGCATCACGAAAGCCATCCAGCGACACCACCACCTAGAGGGTAATCCGAAGTCTGTTGTCGTCTATAACGGAATCGTCATGGAGAAGGAGCAAGATGTCAAGCAACTCCCCCCAACTCCCTATCTGCTCTACGCGGGGCGCATCGAAGAGACGAAAGGTCTCATGGATTTGGCCATTGCCTACACTCGATTTACAGAAAGAAATCGGTCTGCATGTTGTTCATTGGCTATCGCAGGAGAGGTGACTGATGCAATCTATTATCAGAAAGTCACACAATATTTAGAAGATAAGGGCGTTAAAGATAAAGTAACCTTCCTCGGCCCGCGCAAGGACATTCATCATCTGATGCACCACGCCATCTCCACCATCGTGCCCTCCCGCTTCGAAGGCTTCGGCAGATGCCTCCCCGAGGCAATGCTCTGCAACTGCGTCACTATCGGCCGCGACACCGCAGGGACAAAAGAACAGTACGACAACGGCTTCCAGCTGACGGGAGAGGAAATCGGTTTCCGCTTCCACAACGTGGACGAATTGGTGTTATGCCTTGAGAAACTCTGCTCTGCAAGCAGCCAAGAACTGCAAGCCGTACGTGAGAGGGCGTTGAGAACGGTCTCCGAATACTATACGCAGCAACGGTACATTAACAGCATTATCCAGTTTTACGAGAGAATCGAACGTGAAAGGAGTCATTAAACCAATAGCAGAAGGAATAGGACGGGGATTCAGCCTCGTCTTTCCACCCGTTTTGTTCAAACTTGTCAACGCATTCGGCGTACACATCTATACGGGCTATTATGCCCACCGTTTCAAGCGTTGGGGCAAGTGTTCAATTCTTGGCTACCCACTGGAGCGCGCCAACCGTTTAGACTTAGTTTCCATTGGTGATGACTGTGAGATTGACAAACACACCGTCCTGACGGTCTTTCCACAAGACAACAGAAAGGCAGAGATAAAAATCGGCAACGGATGCCACATAGGGGCATACGCCCACCTAACTGCCACACGCGGCATAACGATTGGCGACAACCTACTGACGGGCACCAATGTTATCATTACCGACAATGCTCATGGCGCCACAGACACAATTGAGGCGCTACAATGCGCACCCTCCAGCCGCCCATTACTGTCAAAAGGCGAGGTCATCATCGGCAATAATGTATGGCTGGCCAACAATGTCTGCATCCTACCTGGCGTGAAAATAGGCGACGGCGTAGTTGTTGCAGCCAACAGTTGTGTGACTCACGACTTGCCTGACTACTGCGTAGCCGCAGGCTGTCCAGCAAAAATCATCAAGAAAATAAATTAAGAAACTCATGAAAGCAAGAGTTATAGCATTTTACCTACCGCAGTTTCACCCCATCCCCGAGAACGACAACGTTTGGGGAAAGGGTTTCACCGAGTGGCACAACGTCGTCAAGGGCAAGCCTCTGTTCAAGGGACACCACCAGCCACGCATCCCGACCGACTTGGGCTTCTACGACCTGCGTGTGCCCGAGGTGCGCGAAGAACAGGCGCAACTGGCTCGTGAAGCAGGCGTAGAGGGCTTTGCCTATTGGCATTACTGGCGCGGCAATGGAAAAATGCTGCTTGAAAGACCATTCAACGAGGTCGTTGCCTCGGGTAAGCCCGATTTTCCTTTCTGTCTCGCCTGGGCCAATCACGACTGGACAACCAAGACGTGGCAGCGCGGCAAGGGTATGGCAGACTCTAAGGTCATCATCTCCAAACAGGAGTATCTCGGCGAACCCGACTACCGGATGCACTTCGAGTATGCACTCAAGGCCTTCAAGGACCATCGCTATATCACCGTCGATGACAAGCCCATCTTCCTCATCTGGGATCCATACCATTTCCCAGATGTGACGCTCTTTATGGACCTGTGGCGTAAATGGGCGAAAGAGAGTGGGCTCAAAGGCGTCCACTTCGTTGCCATGGGCCACTCCACCTCTACCGTGAAGCGCATGCCCGACGGTAGCACCAAGCGCGTATTGCCCAATCTGGAGTCGAGTGCAGAGCTTTATAATGACTTTCTCAGTTTTGGCTTCGACGCGGTCTGCTCTTTCGGCCGTCCCCGTGCCGAGATGATCTATACAGGCAAGTACAAGCGTATCTCACAGATCTTCCTGCGCAAGCTGATACCACAACTCAAGACGCTCTGTCTCGACTATCCGGAGGTGATGAAACATTGTTTTGCTCCCGAGGACAGTTGGGAAAATGTCTATCCCAATATCATGCCGCAGTGGGACCGTAGTCCGCGCGCCGGCAATATGGACGGTGTCTTCGTCAACGCAACGCCGGAGAACTTCAAGAAGCACATTCTCCAAGCCCTGGAAGTCATCAAGAACAAGAAGCCCGAGCACAAGATTCTCTTCCTTCGCTCCTGGAACGAGTGGGGAGAGGGCAACTATGTAGAGCCCGACGAACTCTATGGGCACGGATTCCTTGATGCCATCCACGAGACGGTCTGGGAATAACACTGTTTCCACAGAGCATCAGTTTTCTCCACACCCAAGGCTGACTAAAGAGCAAAAGAATCATGAAGCGCGTCTTATTTGTCTCTCGAGACTACAATGCTAGAAACGACGGCGGAAGCGCGGTTGCCAAGCGCAACCTTGCCTTCCTCAAAGCCCTCGGCCTGCAAGTGGCGGAACTCACCATCGGGGTTCCGTCGCTGGCAGTTAGGCTGAAAAACGTCCTGCTCCGCGAGAGTTATGGCGACCGTCGGAGCTTGCACAAACAATTGAAATACCATCTCTCACAACCCTACGACTTCGTCTTCTTCGACGGGTCTCACTATGGCGTTTATCTGCGAGAGTTTGCGCGCCACGGCTTCAAGACCATTTGCTTTTTCCACAACGTGGAAGTGGATTATTACCAGCAGAAATATAAAACCACCCATCAACCACAAGACAAGTTGATGGTGGGCTTCATAGCCCATAACGAACGCTGCTGCATCGACCACGCCTCCTATCTGATCACGCTCAACGAGCGCGACAACCGACAGTTGCAGAAGCGCTACCACCGAGGGGCAGACTTCATCCTGCCCACCTCATTTGACGCCTACGATGCAGCAGAGCATCACGATCCCGTGAAATTGCCCGAACAATACCTGCTCTTTGTTGGCACCAATTTCTTTGCCAACAAGGAGGCGATGGATTATTATATAAAGGAGATAGCCCCGTCGGTCCATATTCCCCTGCTCGTCGTCGGCAACATCGCAGAGGCCTTTCAAGATGCTACTGCCATGCCCAACGTTCACTTCCTTGGAAGAGTGGACGATCTGGCGCCTTACTACCTACAGGCCACGGCTGTTGTCGCCCCCATCCTGTCGGGGTCGGGACTTAAGACCAAGACTGTAGAGGCTCTGCGCTATGGCAAATATGTCATTGGATCAGCAGAGGCTTTCGAGGGCATTCCCATCCTAAACTACCCAGGAGCAGGATGCGAATGCCACAACACGTCCGACTACATCTCCCTCATCAACTCACTGGAGGTCGCCAAAACCAACGAGGCTTCCCTCCGACTATTTGACGAACAGTTCTCCACCGCCACACAGCTCAAGAGATTTAGCGAGTTCATCATGAGTACAGAGCAATAAGGTACGCCTGGTTACTATTCGTGCGCCATCAACCGTTGCTCGGCCAGACGCTCATACTTCGTACCTGGCATTCCGTAGTTGGCGTATGGCCAGATGCTGATACCGCCACGGGGCGTAAATAGTCCAGTCACCTCAATATACTTAGGACTCATCAGCCGTATGAGATCCTTCATAATGATATTCACACAGTCCTCGTGGAAGTCGCCGTGATTTCTGAAACTAAACAAATAGAGTTTCAGGCTCTTGCTTTCCACCATCCTCTGGCTTGGGATGTAACTAATGCGAATTTCTGCAAAGTCGGGCTGTCCCGTAATAGGACAAAGACTGGTAAACTCGGGGCAGTTGAACCGCACCCAATAGTCGTTCTCTAGATGCTTGTTTTCAAACGTCTCCAGCACCTCGGGAGCATAGTCCATCTTGTATTGGGTCTTATGCCCCAATGCACTAAGTCCCTCATCTTCTCTTCTAATGTTCTCCATCATGTGATGATAGTCAAATGGTTCATTTGTCGGGCTACCCGTACATGGCTGTTGCTCAGACAAGACCATTAGCGGGAAGCCCGACGATGGGCTGGTTAGCCCTGAAGTTCAAAAATCTTAAAGATGTTGTAGTTTACACCACGGTCATAGACCTCCCCCTCGTGGCGTTTCAGCGCACGCACCACGCGGATGGTAATAGGCAATGCCACGACCTCATAGGCCGTCTTGAGCACCACCTGCCAGAGCATCAACTTCGGCAGTTCCGAGGCCGGTACCACGCCACCAAGCGCCAAGGGGAAAAAGATGAGCGAATCGAGGCTCTCTCCGGCAATCGTCGAGAGAATGGCTCGAGCGGAAAAGCGGCGTGCGCCGTCGTGTAGCTTCATACGACTCATCACATAGGCATTGGCAAAACTACCGATAACGAATGCCACAAAAGAGGCAGCCGCAATACGAGGTGCCAATCCAAAGATGGCATGGAATCCCGCGTCGTTGTTCCAGTAGGGTGCACCAGGAATAGCGTCACAGATCGCACCCGTGGCTACGAAGAAGAAATTCATCGCAAAACCTGTCCAAATGAGGAGGCGTGCCTTACCGTAGCCCCACACCTCGCAGACACAGTCGTTGATGATGTAGCTCACGGGGAAGACGATTAAACCACCCGTTAGGCTGATTCCCAATACAGAGATTTGCTTTGTTTCTAGGATGTTTGCCGCAATCAGGCAAACACAAAAGAGAATGCTGAAAAGCATAAACAGCACACTCACCTGCTTTTTACTATTGTCCATGTTCTTGTTTTGTTAAAGGGGGTTGAGCAAGTACCCCTGTTTGCGGGTGCAAAGGTAGTGCAAATCGAAGACAATACAAAAAGAATTCCAT
>ULWU01046059.1_pt1 | contig 14576 bp, 9 predicted proteins | sample 1960661 | NCBI WGS metagenome assembly ULWU01 (sample SAMEA4835821, study PRJEB28245) | human gut metagenome | biome: gut microbiome; material: fecal sample | place: Denmark | collected 2008
GATGAGCTGAAGGCTGCAAAAGAGAAACTGACCCAGAGTGCTCAGTCTGTATTCACCAAGATGTATGAGCAGGCTGCTCAGGCACAGCAGGGTGCACAGGGTGCAGCAGGCCCTGACATGAATGCACAGGCCGGTAGCAATGCTGGATCTAACGCAGACGATGATGTGATCGACGGAGATTTCAGAGAAGTATAATTAAACTTCACAAATAACGCAAATCGTGGTATAACAGTAAATGCTGTGTAACAGTGATTGCGAATAACAGGGGGCACAGGGTATGCGAAAGCGTGCCCTGTGCATAACCGTTTTTAGATTTAAATGACAGAGGTGCAAAAATGGCAGAGCAGAAGAGAGACTATTACGAGGTCCTCGGTGTAGATAAGAATGCAGATGATGCTGCAATCAAAAAAGCATACCGGGTACTGGCGAAAAAATACCATCCCGACATGAACCCCGGAGACAAGGAGGCAGAACAGAAATTTAAAGAAGCTTCCGAGGCTTATGCCGTGCTGAGTGATCCCGAGAAGAGACGTCAGTATGATCAGTATGGCCATGCGGCATTTGACGGTGGCGCAGGAGGTGCCGGTGGTTTCGATTTCAATGGAGCTGATTTTGGAGACATTTTCGGAGATATTTTCGGAGATATCTTTGGCGGCGGCAGAAGCAGAGGTGCCAGAAATAACGGCCCCATGAAAGGTGCCAACATCCGTACCAGTGTTCATATCACTTTTGAAGAGGCAGTTTTCGGCTGCAAGAAAGAGATCGATCTTACGGTAAAGGAAACCTGTAAGACCTGTAACGGCTCCGGTGCGAAGCCCGGAACCAGCCCTGAGACCTGTACCAAGTGTGGTGGTAAGGGTCAGGTGGTATTTACCCAGCAGTCTTTCTTCGGTACTGTGCGTAATGTACAGACCTGTCCCGACTGTCAGGGTACCGGTAAGGTGATCAAGGACAAATGTCCGGATTGCCGTGGTACCGGATATATTCCTATGAAGAAACGTTATGCGGTGGATATTCCCGCAGGTATCGACAACGGACAGTCTACCCGTATGCCGGGACTGGGTGAGCCAGGTGTCAACGGTGGCCCCAGAGGCGATGTGCTGGTAGAAGTGATCGTAGGTCGTCATCCTATCTTCCAGAGACAGGATTTCGATATTTTCTCTACCGTACCTATTTCTTTTGCAGTAGCGGCATTGGGCGGCGAAGTGTTGATCGATACGGTAGACGGCAAGGTGGTATATGATGTAAAGGCCGGAACCCAGACCGACACCAAGATCCGTCTGCGCGGCAAGGGTGTTCCTTCCTGGAGAAATAAGGATGTCCGCGGTGACCATTATGTAACACTGGTGGTTCAGACTCCCGACAAGTTGAAACCGGAAGCAAAGGAACTGCTAAAGCAGTTCGATGTACTGACCGGAGATTCCCTGAATGCTGTGAAGAAAGCAACGGAAAGCGGAGAGGGAGAGTCCAAGGAGAATGACTCCAGGGACGGCAAGAAGAAAAAGTTTTGGAAGTAAAAGTTAATAAATAAAATTCCCCGTAGCCTCGGCTGGGGTAAGAAACGCGGCACGCTCGCACTCTATCGCAGAGCGTAGCGGTACTGCTTATTCTTACACCCAGCCGGGGCTACTGGTTTGTTGGGAAAAAGTGAAAGGTATCTTTGAAGGCCAATGATATAGAATACAGTTTGGTTTTTTTGTCAAAAGGCAGGGTGAACGGTTTGACAGAATGGGCAGAAACGCTTACAATTCAAGTAGTTATGCTGTCTGTGACACGAAGGAGCCTGCAGGATGGAGAACCGGAAAGAGGAATTTCTGAAAATTGTATGTCAGAGTTATCTGATCGTTATTCTGGCAGTGCTGCCTCTTTATTATATTCCCTGGAATGGATATTATAAACTGGGTGATACCAAATATTACCTGTATCGCAATGTTTCACTGCTTTGCCAGGGGATCGCATTGCTGGCAATGTGTGTCTTTGCTGTAAGCAGCCGGTGGACAGGGGAACATCGGATTTTTGCCAGATCTCTGGCTGAAGTAGTGAAAAAATCGGTCGATAAATGCAGAACACATGCGGTAACGACGGCGGTCTGCCTGTATGGAATCTGTGCGTTACTCTCTGCAATCTGCAGCCCCTATGGCAGTATCGCGTGGAACGGAGAGCGGGAATGGTACATGGGAGCTGTCACGATCTGTTTGATGATCGGAGGTTTTTTACTGACGGCGAAGTACGGAGGTAGTTGTAAAACGGCGATATGGTTAGGAGAGGCGGCTTTTGTGGCGGTCACCCTGATCGGTCTGTTGCAGAAGCTGGGCTATGATCCTCTGGGACTTCTCAAGGGTTACGTTGTGGGGGACTGGGAATTTACCCATATGTTGACCACGCTGGGGAACAGCAACTGGCTCAGTGGGTATTACAGTGTGATGTTTCCCTTTTCCATGACGCTGTTTCACCGGGCAGTGGGAGCGGGGAAAAAAGGTCCCATACTGCTGGCAGGAACGTGTAATATGTTGGCCATGATGCTTCTGCTTTTACAGGGAAGTGACAGCGGTGTGATCGTGGCATGCACAGTCATGGGGTTGTGCTTTTGGCTCGACCGGAAGCAAACCGGACATTGGGAGGTATATTTCCTTTTTCTTGCAGCGGTGGCGCTGGGAATGTGCCGTTGGGGTAAATGGATGTTATATCTGGGAACGTTTGACATTCTCCTGCAGGATGGCATCGCCAAAAAACTGGCAGCCTGGCAGGGATGGATTCCGGTTGCAGCAGGGTGTCTGCTGCTTTGGGGAGCCTGTCGCAGGATTCCGGAGAATAAGAAAAAAATATTGCAAGAGGGAGTATTGTGTTGTGCACTGGCAGGAATAGCGGTAGTGCTGGCATGGTATCTGCATCGGTTGTTGGTAATCGATTTTGCGGAATGGGGCAATCGCCGGGGAAGATTGTGGCAGATGGCATGGATGGGTTTCCGGAAAGGAAATCTGCATCAGAAGCTGTTGGGAGCAGGCCCGGATTGTTTTGCATCGTATCTGGGAGAACTGTTGCCGGGAGGCACGGTGCTTTTTGATAAAGGATATTTTGAAGGTTCTGTTTTTACCAATGCACATAATGAGTGGCTCACCACACTGGTCAATATGGGACTGCTGGGTGTGGCTGCCTATGCAGCTGTTTTTATCACGGCGCTGCAGACATACAGGAAGAATTTTCTCGCAGTATTGTTACTGCTTACCTACGGGATACATTCCCTGATCAGCTTTCAGCAGGTGCTGAATGCGCCGCTTTTCTTCCTGATACTGGGATTGTGTGAAGCGGCGGCCCGGGGAGAAAAGACCAAAACCAATCAAATGGATACGGATGAGGAGTTGCTAGAAGCTATATGAAAAATATTTGGAAGATTTTTACCGGAGATCTGAAAAAACTGGTGAAGCAGCCTTTTGCGCTGGTTATTATTATCGGGTTGTGCGTGATACCGTCGCTGTATGCGTGGTTTAATATATTTGCCAACTGGGATCCCTATGCCAATACCGGAGGAATTCCTGTGGCGGTAGTATCCCTGGATCAGGACTATACGCTGAAAGACGGATCGGTGGTAAATATGGGAGAATCCGTACTGGAAAGCCTGCATTCCAACACCAGTGTAAAATGGATCTTTCTGGATACCGAGGAAGAAGCAAAAGAGGGCGTGGAAGCCGGAAAATATTATGCAGCCGTCGTCATTACCGATAAATTTACTTATAGTATGTACAATGTATTTTCGGATGATTTTGAGAATCCGGCGCTGATCTATTATCAGAATCAGAAGAGCAATGCCATTGCCACCAAAATCACGGATACGGTGGCAGGAACTCTGCAGAATACCATCAATGAGACCTTTATCAAGGTGGCGGCTACCACGGTATTTGAAGAGGGCAATACGGTGTCGGATCAGGTACAGGGGGACAGTTATGTAGAGGAATTCTGTTCCAAACTGGAGGAACTGAATGACAATCTGAAGGAATACAGTGCCATGATCGACTCCTTTCAGGCAGGCAATGCGCGGCTGGAGTCTGCCATCACCCATGTCAACTATGAGATTCCCGCGATGCAGAAGAAACTGGACAGCACCACAGCCAGTCTGAACCAGAGCAGTCAGGATCTGTCTTCTACCAGAGACACCCTGGGCAATTTCAGCAACAACATCGATACTTCCATGAGCAATATCAATAACTCTCTGGAAAGTATCAAAAAGGCTCTGGATGAAAGCAAACTGGCGGAGGATACCGCCCAGATGACGAGAGATCTGAACCGGGTGGCAAGAGATACCAATACGCTGAACGGACAAGTAAATACACTGCTGGCGGCACTGATCCAACAAAAGCTGGAAAGCGTCTCTGACGGTAATGCTGCGAACGGCGGCACCGGCAGCAATATCAACGCAGCGGCAACTGATGCGGCTATGGAAGCATTGAAAGCCATGCAGAAGGAACTGGATCTGATGAATACCGTAGTGGGCAGCGTTCTGGAATCCACGGACGACAAGGCTGCGGAGAATGCAAAGGTCAATGTCAACAATGCCATGAATAATTTAAGGAGCGCCATTGACAGCTGCGAGACTTCTGTAAGTAATATGCAGGGAATCTATAAGAATAATCTAGTGCCCCAGATGCAGAAGGTTCTGACAAATATGTCAGATTCTCTGAATCAGGTGACCAATCTGGTAAATACCCTGAGCAATACGGTGAAAAATGTCGGAGTTGTCATGGAAGGTGTCGGTGACACTGTGTCCGGAACCAGTGAGAGTCTGGGACAGATCAAAGATGTGGTAGATAATATCAGCGCCAAACTTACAGATCTGACAGAGAAGCTGGACGGTGCATCCGAAGAGGAAATGATGGATATTCTGGTGCGTTTCCTTGGAGGAGATCCGGATAGTCTGGGGGCATATTTTGCATCTCCCGTAACCATGGAGACCATAGCCATGTATCCGGTGGCTACGTATGGTTCTGCCATGACACCGTTCTATTCCACACTGGCGATCTGGGTAGGTTCTACGATCCTGGTGGCACTGGTGAAAGTAAAAGCCTCTCCGAAAGGGCTTGAAAATGTACAGAGCTATCAATTGTATTTCGGCAGATATTTGCTGTTCTTCTTATTGGCACAGATTCAGGCAGCCATCATTGTGGCCGGAGATCTGTGGCTGTTAAAAGTAAACATTGTGGAACCGGGGCTGTTTTTCCTGGCGGCAAGCTTTACGGCTACGGCATTTTCCCTGTTGATCTATTCTCTGACACTGGCATTCGGAGATGTGGGCAAGGCCGTCTGCGTTATTGTTATGGTATTGCAGATCGCTGGTTCCAGCGGTACCTTCCCGATCGAACTGCTACCGGACACCTACCAGAAGATTTATATTTTCTTTCCCTTCCCCTATGCCATCCGGGCCATGCGTGAGGCACTGGCGGGTATGTACGGTACTGCCTATATGGAAGCACTGGCAAAATTGAGCCTGTTTATGATCGAGGGACTGTTGATCGGCCTGGTGATCCGGATCCCGTTCGTAAAACTGAACCATTTTGTGGAAGAGCGTATGGAAGACACTGAGTTAATGTGACACCTGTTCAGAACCATGAAAACGAAAACTCCGCAGGAGTGGGTTTGTGAATGAAGTTCCGAACAGGCAGAAAGGTAAAATCATGGAGAGAAATTACGAAGAAATTTTTCAGAAGGTTCTGGATTACGAGCAGGCCCTTCATGAGAAGAATAGAAAAAGAATAAAGATCGGTCTGAAATGTATCTGGATCGTCCCCTTGTTTTTTCTGGCACTGTTGTTCCTGACTGGCAGCAACAAGGTCATCTTCCTGATCCTGTGGATCGTGTCGCTGTTTGCCCTGTCAATCTATCTGATCGTTGTGGAATATATGGATTATAATCTGCAGGAGAAGATCATGGAGCTCAAAGGAGAAGAAGGCGATCTCAAAGCGGTGACTCCGACAGACTTTGACCGGGCGGCGCAGATCATCCGGCAGACCCGGAAACTGATTGGTGAAGGCCTGAATTCCCCGGCCGAGACCGGGACCGAAGAGGATCCGGAAGATGAAACTGAAGAGAATCCGGAAGACGAAACCGAAGAGGAAAACGAAGACGAGACCGAAGACTGGGAGGATGGTGAATAGTATGTATAATATCTGGAAAATATTTACCACCGACATCCGCCGGATCAGCAATAATGTGGTGGCGGTCGTTATTATCATGGGACTCAGCATCCTCCCGGCACTGTATGCCTGGTTCAACATTTTCTCCAACTGGGATCCTTACGAGCCCGCAGCTACCAGTCAGCTGAAAGTAGCCGTGGCTTCCGATGATGCCGGGGCGGAGATTATGGGGCTGTCTCTGAACGTGGGAGACAGTGTGCTGGAGGCTCTGGGAGCCAATACCACTATCGGCTGGGTGTTCCCGGAGACCACGGAGGAAGCACTGGAAGGTGTGAAGAACAGTGATTACTATGCGGCATTGATTATTCCGGAGACTTTTACTCAGGAAATGCTGGGATTTATCGACGGTGAAGTGGATCATCCCACCATTTACTACTATGAAAATGAGAAAAAGAATGGTATTGCCCCCAAAATCACGGGAAAAGCGAAAAATACTGTGCAGGAACAGGTAAATGCCACCTTTATCAGTACTGTGGCAGAAGCGGTGATGAAAGCGGGAAATGCCCTTTCGGTGGTGAATGCCGGCGGGCAGACCAGTGTGGAAGAATCTCTGGATACCATGCAGGCACAGTTGCAGGATTATGTGGTTATGTTACAGTCCTTCCAGAGTATTATGACCTCCGCGGAGATGATCATGGAGACCAGCCAGAATATGCTCCCGGATATGGATAATATGCTGGAGAATGGACGAAATACCATGATCGGTATGCAGACCATGATCAATTCCAGCGTCGATGCGGTTGACGTTATGGGAGATATGGTGAGCAGCAGTATGGATATGGTCACGGAAGCGTTGCAGTATCTGTCGGTCTTTTCTGATGGATTGCTGGAGCAGATGGGCAGCAACAATGTGGGAAGCACCACGGACACCGGATTGGGCACGGCCATCGGACTGGTACAGGGCATGCAGGCCAATATGGATGTGCTGGGAAGCCTGATCACCGGACAGGATGCTCAGATTCAGGAGATCAACCAGTCTCTGAAAACGATCGAAGCGGATCTGAAACAGCTGCAAGACAGCAAGGGAGATGTGGATCATGATATCAATACTCTGCGGGCACAGATCCGGGAACAGATCCAGATCTGCAACAAACAGCTGAATAATCTGATGAGTGATTACAATAACAATGTCAGACCTTCTTTCCGGGCTACCGGCAAATCCATGCAGCAGGCTTTCCTGAATGCCGCAGCGATGATGAACGGTACGGATGTGAATATGGATGAAATTTCCGATATTCTGAAAGAGTATCAGCAGACTTTGCAGGAAGGTAATGTCAGCCTGCAGGATTCCCTGGTGATCGCACAGGAACTGCTGGACAAGGTCAGCAAAATAGCAGATAATATAAAACGGATCACCGGTGCGGAGACCTATGAGGATATTTTAAGCGCTATGGCTGCCGATCCGACGGCGGTGGCAGACTTCGTATCTTCTCCGGTCAGACTGGAGACGGTACCTGTTTATCCGGTGGATCATTACGGCTCTGCGGCATCGCCGTTCTATACGATCCTGGCAATCTGGGTGGGAGCGCTGTTCCTGGTGGCTATTATTCACGTGGGTGTGAAACCCATTGAACCGGGGGATCATTATAAGGCGCATGAGAGATATTTTGGCAGATATCTGCTGTTTTTCATGATCGGACAGGCACAGACACTGCTTATTGTTCTTGGGAACCTTTATTATATTGAGATACAGTGTCAGCACAGGTTTTTATACTGGCTGGCGGCAGCCGTGGCCAGTGCGGCATTCAGCTGCTTTATGTATTCTGTGACTTTCGCTTTTGGAAACGTGGGTGAGGCACTGGCTATTGTAGTCATGGTCATCCAGGTGGCGGGAAGCGGCGGAACGTTCCCTATCGAGGCTCTTCCGCAGGTATTCCAGTGGATCTATCCTTTCCTGCCGTTCCAGTTTGGCATGAAAGCGTTTAAAGAATGTATTGCAGGAATGTACGGCGTGGATTATTGGATCAATGTAGGAAAAATGACACTGTTCCTGATCGTAGCATTGCTGCTGGGACTGGCACTGGAGCCGCCGTTCCGCAAGCTGAATCATATGATAGAGAAGAGTAAAGAGAAGACAGGATTAATGATCTGATGAAGATGAAAAAAATGACTTCGGAAAAGAAACATAAAATTACAACCATTGGCTTATGGCTGATCCTCATTCTGTGCACGGCGGTATTGTTCTCCCTGTGTCTCAGTGAGGGGATCGACTATGATGAAGCATACAGTTATCGCACCGCCCATGACAATACGATGATGGGAATCATTCGCGTGGTACTGGCGGCCCATGATACGGATGTGCCGGTATGGTATATGGGATTGCGGCTGTGGTCGTTTCTGGTAGGAGACGGCATTATTGCCTACAAAATGTTTGCATTGCTGGGAACGGTATTGTCCATGCTGCTGGGGCCTGTTGTGATCCGCAGGCAGTGGGGAGCGAAGACAGCAGCCCTTTATATGATCATGGTAAGCCTGACACCTGCAATGATGAAGATCAGTGTGAACAACAGAATGTATTCCTGGACGGTGTTTGGAGTTACCGTCTGCGGACTGACCGCTTATTTCCTGCGGGAGCGGCTGAACAGTAAGGCCCTGTGGACGATATTGTTTCTGACGACCTTCTGCGGTATTTTCAGTCATTACTTTACCGCGTTCAGTTACCTGTTTATCTACCTGTATCTGGTGGCGGTGATTTGGCAGCAGGACAGAAAACAGATCTGGAAGCCGTTTGTCTGTGGTGGTTCCGTTGTATTGCTTTTTGTGGCATGGCTGATAAAATCCGATTTCTTTCATCTGCTGGTTTCTGATGGAAACCCGACGAACCGGTCCAAATTCGGTATTTACGAATTTTTTGATTTCATTTTCGGAACCGGAGTGAAGTATGCGACCAAAATGGGAGAACTTCTTTTTGTACTGACACTGGTCTGCGCGATCCTCTTTTGGAAGCGGCTGGGGAGAAGAAACGGTGTTTTTGCGGTTCTGTGTACCTGTATTTTCCCAGTAAGCTATTTGATGGCGGCGCTGCTGGCATTACACGCGTCCCACTTTTTTACCTACCGCCATGTTATGCATAGCATGGGATTGTTCTGGCTGGGAATGGCTATCATTTTATCCAGGATCAATTTACAGGAATGGATCGCCTGTCTGTCCTTCACTGTGTGGATGGGAGTGTCGGCCTACGGAATCTCTTATCATGAAGAATATGGTACAATCTCATATCTGGAAGAGACGAAGGCATTTATAGCGGAGAATATGGAGCCGGGAGATGTGGTCGTCTACGATACGGATTCCCGCTTCGGACAGCTATTCGGATGCTATATGCCGGACCAGATCTTTTATACCATGGAAGAGGTGCCGGATCTGGAAGAACTGGTGGGGAAAAGAGTCTGGTATTTCCAGTGTTTCGGACATCTGCTGGAGGAATCGGATAAATATACCGTAACCTATGAAAATATGGGACATTATGGATTTCAGTATATGGATGGGAATACGGATTTTGATATTTTAAAGGTGAACATAACGGAGGAAACGGGAAATGATTAAATGGGTGGAAAGAGGAGTCCTGCTGGCAGCGATACTTTCCATGTTGTTTGTATGGCCGTATGGAGGAATCCGTGAAGATAAAAAGGACAGTTCCTTAAGTGAGGATTATGGATATACAGAGCCCCTGCAGGTGGGAGAATATGCTTCGCAGTATTTTGTTGCGGAGACAGATTTTCTGAAAACACTGGAAATCGCGGTGAACTATAATCAGGAGGAAGAACGGAACGGACTTCTGGGTCTGGAGATATGGAAAGAGGATCAGAAGATATATGAAGGTGTGATTCCTTATGATGCCATGGAACCGGTGACTTTTTTCCCGGCGGTCATTGAGACCCGATTGAAAAAAGGTGCCCTGTATGAATACCGGATCGTGAATCAAAGTATTTCCGAGAATCTGCCGCAGGTAGTATATACTACTACGGAAAAGGCGCATGTACCGGAAAATCAGCAACTGGTGGTACATGAAGCAACTGTGGACGGACAGGCATTGAACCGGTACACCTGGAGAGAGAAGCTGGATGCGGTCAGCGTATTGGAAATCGACAGTTTTATTGCAATAGTGGCTGCAATGATATATGCTGTGTTGGAACAATGGAAAAGAAAGGAAAAAAAGAACAATGAAGTGGGTTAAATTCAGAATAAAGACGGTAACGGAAGCGGAAGATATTATTATCAGCACCCTGTACGATCTCGGACTGGAAGGGGCACAGATCGAAGACAAGGTGCCCCTGACCGCCATGGAGAAGGAGCAGATGTTTGTAGATATCCTGCCGGACGGACCGGAGGATGACGGCATTGCCTATTTAAGTTTTTTTGTAGAGGAAAAAGAGGACGGCAGTCTGGAAGTGGCCGGGGAGAAGACCACGACCGAAGCTGTACTTGCGGATGTAAAGCGGGAACTGGAAGACTTACGCCAGTTTATGGATATCGGCGAGGCTTCTGTTGTGGTAGATGAGACGGAGGACATTGACTGGATCAACAACTGGAAACAGTATTTCCACCAGTTCTATATCGATGATATCCTGGTGATCCCTTCCTGGGAAAATATCAAACCGGAAGATACTGACAAGATGGTGCTTCATATCGATCCCGGTACGGCATTTGGCACCGGTATGCATGAGACCACACAGCTGTGTATCCGTCAGCTGCGTAAGTTCATCACTCCTGAGACAGAGCTTTTGGATGTCGGCACCGGCAGCGGTATTCTGGCAATTTTATCCCTCATGTTCGGGGCAAAACATGCCGTGGGAACCGATCTGGATATCTGTGCTGTGGAAGCTGTGGCACAGAACTGCGAAGTGAATGGAATCGATCCGGCACAGTTTGACATGATGATCGGCAATATCATTACAGACAAAGAAGTGCAGGACAAGGTAGGCTATGAGTGTTATGATATCGTGGTGGCTAATATTCTGGCAGATGTACTGGTACCGTTGACTCCTGTCATCGTACATCAGCTGAAGAAGGGCGGTATCTACATCACCTCTGGCATCATTGATGACAAGGAGCAGACCGTGGTGGAGGCTGTGAAGGCCGCTGGATTGGAAGTACTGGAAGTGACCTACCAGGGAGAATGGGTCAGCGTTACCGCAAGAAAGAATTAAGTGCTTAAAATAGGAGTTTCTATGTATCAGTTTTTTGTAGAACCGGAACAGATCGACGTGGCAGCGAAGAGCGTTATCATCCGGGGAACCGATGTGAATCATATCAAAAATGTACTGCGGATGCGCCCCGGCGAAGAAGTGGCTGTCAGCAATGGAATCGACGGGAAGGAATATCGCTGTGGGATCCTTGCACTGGAAGAGGACTGTGTCCGCCTGGAGCTTCGTTTTATCAAGGAAGACGGAGTAGAGCTTCCGGCGAAGATCTACCTGTTCCAGGGACTGCCCAAGGCGGACAAGATGGAGCTCATCATCCAGAAGGCCGTGGAACTGGGAGCCTTTCAGGTGATCCCGGTGTCCATGAAGCGCTGCGTGGTCAAGCTGGATGAGAAAAAAGCGGATGCAAAAATCAAACGCTGGCAGGGAATTGCGGAGGCAGCAGCCAAGCAGAGTAAGCGTGGCGTGATCCCCACGGTGGCACCGGTTATGAGTTATGTGCAGGCGGTGAAAACGGCTTCTGAAATGGATCTGAAACTGGTGCCCTACGAGCTGGCGGAAGGAATGCCACAGACGAAACAGCTCATCGAAAGCGCAAGACCCGGACAGCAGATCGCTATTTTCATCGGCCCGGAGGGCGGATTTGATCCGGAGGAGATAAGACTTGCCACGGAGGCGGGAATTCAACCGATCACTTTGGGAAAACGGATCCTGCGGACGGAGACGGCCGGATTTACGACTATCGCATGGCTGATGTATCAGTTGGAAAATTAGACAGCGGACGGCACGGATCGCCTGCCTGCGGCATATTTTAATCATAAGAAGAATATAGTAATTATTCAGAGCAAAAGGAAAGCCCGGAAGAGTCGATTTGGCGAATAGGGCGCTGAATAGTTACTGAAGAGATAGATAGCAAGGAGAAGAAGAGAATGGAAGTCTATATGGACAATTCCGCTACCACAAGGACATTCCCGGAAGTGGCAGAGTTGATGACGAAGATCATGTGTGAAGATTACGGTAATCCCTCCAGCCTGCATATGAAGGGAGTGGAGGCAGAGAAATACCTCCGCTATGCCAAGGAGACTCTGGCAAGGATTCTGAAGGTGGAGGAGAGAGAGCTTTTATTTACTTCCGGGGGAACGGAATCCGATAATATGGCACTGATCGGCTGCGCCCTGGCGAATTGCCGCAGAGGCAATCATCTGATCACGACGCAGATCGAACATCCCGCTATCCTGCAGACCATGCGTTATCTGGAGACCCAGGGGTATCGTGTCACTTATCTGCCGGTGGATCCCTGCGGACGTATCCGGCTGGAAGACTTACGCAGAGCCATGACACCGGAGACCATTCTGGTATCTATCATGCACACGAATAACGAGATCGGAGCCCTGCAGCCCATTGAGGAAGCCGGAGCTCTGATCAAACAGATGAACCCGGATACGCTGTTCCATGTGGATGCGGTACAGGGATTCGGAAAATCCCGGATCTATCCCAAGAAGATGCACATTGATCTGCTGTCCGTCAGTGGACACAAGATCCACGGACCGAAGGGCGTCGGACTGCTGTATGTAGGGGAACGGGTGAAGATCCAGCCCATCGTATTCGGTGGCGGACAGCAGCAGAACCTCCGCTCCGGTACCGAGAATGTGCCCGGTATTGCGGGACTTGCAAAAGCAGCGGAAATGCTCTATAGTCATTTTGATGAGGATCATGCCAGACTCTGCGCCTGCAAGAGACGATTTATCGAGGGCGTAAGAGAACTGGATCAGGTGAAGGTCAACGGACTTCTGCCGGATGCACCGTACGGTGAGGGAACGGCGGCACACATTGTCAGCGTATCTTTTGCCGGCGTCAGAAGTGAAGTGCTCCTGCATGCACTGGAGGACAAGGGAATCTATGTTTCTGCAGGAAGCGCCTGCTCTGCACACAAGCCGCAGCCTTCCGCTACACTGAAAGCCATCGGCATCGATAAATCCCTGCTGGATTCCACCATACGTTTCAGTTTTTCCGTATTTACCACGGAAGAAGAGATTGACGTATGTCTCCAGGCATTGTACAATATAGTACCTATGTTACGCAGATACAGTCGCAGATAAGCGATTTGAGAAACACTCAGAAAGGAAACGAACGTGTTTACATCATTTTTGATAAAATATGCCGAGATCGGCATTAAGGGAAAGAACCGTTACCTGTTCGAAGATGCTCTGGTACGCCAGATTAAGTATGCACTGAAAAAGTGTGAGGGAGAATTCCTGGTGCACAAGACACAGGGCCGTATCTTCGTAGATGCAGAGTCAGAATTTGACTACGATGAAGTTGTGGCACACTTACAAAGAGTCTTTGGAATCTCCGGAATCTGCCCGGTAGTGCACGTACAGGATGAGGGCTTTGAGAAGCTGTGTGAGACCGTGATTGACTACATTGCAAAAGTATATCCCGATTGCAATCAGACGTTCAAGGTGGCAGCGAGACGTGCCCGGAAAAATTACCCCAAGGATTCCATGACCATCAACATGGATATGGGAGAAGCTATCCTGAAGGCTTATCCCAATATGAAGGTGGATGTACATCATCCCGATATTATGCTGAACATTGAGATCCGTGAAGAAATCTATATCTACTCCGTGATCCTGCCCGGTCCCGGAGGAATGCCCGTAGGTACCGGTGGCAAGGGAATGCTGCTTCTCTCCGGTGGTATTGATTCTCCCGTGGCAGGTTATATGATCGCCAAGAGAGGCGTCAAGATCGATGCGGTATATTTCCATGCACCGCCTTACACCAGTGAGCGCGCAAAACAGAAAGTAGTGGATCTGGCGAAGATCGTTGCCCGTTACACCGGACCGATCTATCTGCATGTGATCAACTTTACCGATATTCAGTTATATATCTATGAGAAATGTCCGCATGAGGAACTGACCATTATCATGCGCCGTTATATGATGCGGATTGCGGAACAGATCGCGAAAGAGACTGAGTGCCTGGGCCTGATCACCGGTGAGAGCATCGGACAGGTGGCATCCCAGACCATGAATTCCCTGATCGCTACCAATGAAGTATGTGAGCTGCCGGTCTACCGTCCACTGATCGGATTTGACAAGCAGGAGATCGTAGAAGTATCCGAGAAGATCGGGACTTATGAGACTTCCATTCTGCCCTATGAAGATTGTTGTACCATCTTCGTGGCAAAACATCCCGTGACGAAACCGAACGTGAAGGTGATCCGCAGACATGAACACAATCTGGATGA
>ULWU01010408.1_pt1 | contig 14571 bp, 10 predicted proteins | sample 1960661 | NCBI WGS metagenome assembly ULWU01 (sample SAMEA4835821, study PRJEB28245) | human gut metagenome | biome: gut microbiome; material: fecal sample | place: Denmark | collected 2008
AATACAGATTGTTAAAAACACAACAATATTATATGAGCCAAGGAACCCTTAAAATGAGGGGCAAATAGGGGGAAAAAGAAAAACCTTACAACTCTCATGAGTTGCAAGGAATCTTGGAGGGTGGAAGGTGGGACTCGAACCCACGACATTCAGAACCACAATCTGACGCTCTAACCAACTGAACTACGTCCACCATGTTACACTCAACAAGCCTTCTCGTTAAGCGGGTGCAAAGGTAGAAAGAATATTTCGTTCGCGCAAATTTTTGCGGCAATATTTTTCAAAAAAGTACTTTTTACCCTGTAAAACACTTAGCAGCCCCCTTTTTCTCCTTGTTAGATATATAAAAGGAGCATCGGACCCAGGGCGGAGACATTGCCGACGGAGAAGTTCTCGGCTCACCATGCCATGCTACTCGGCCGCATGGCCATGGCTGTTGGACTCCGTCTTGCTCTGGCTGCTGCCACTCACCGTCCCCGTAGTATCCTCGGGATCGGGCTGCTCTATCTCCTCGGGCACCTCCTCTTCCACTTCGGGCTGTTCGGGCTGCTCGACGATCGTGTCAACCTGCGTTTGCGGTTTGTCGTCCACCACCGGCTCCTCATAAGGAATGGTATCGGCAGGCAGGACATCAGGCTGCTCGGGCTGCGACGACGAGGTAGAGAACATGGCGAAGCCTATCACGGCCACTACCAGCACCACTACCGCCACGCCTATCCACAGCCAGCGCCGGTTGGGACGGTCGTCCTCGTCCACCGTGGCTGCATACCAAGGATTCTTCGGGCCGCCACCCGTGGGTCGGGGCGCCTCGTAGTGCTCACCCTTGGCAGCATTGGGCAGCGTGATCTGCATCACGCCATGACACTCCGGACATTGGCATTCGACCGTCATGCCCGGTTCGGCATCGATGATAAACTGCGTTCCGCAGTTGTCGCAAGTAATCTGATATTTCATTTATTACTCCTTTCCAAGTTTGATCAAGACTGCGCTTGACAGTTCTTCTCCAGTTCAGGCTTCACGGCCTGAAGCACCCGTTCGGTCGCTCCCGTGAGTTTTTCGACAAAAGCAGCAGCCCGTCCCGCACTCTCCTGGAGGAAAGCCTCATCCTTGGTGAAGCGGTCCATCAGCTGAGCAAAGCCCGCATCATCAGAGACCTCGAAGCCACCCTGGGCCGCTATCAGTCCCTGCGCCTCCTGGAAATGCTTGTTGTTGGGTCCGAAGAGGACCGGCATACCCCATACCGCGGCCTCCAGCACATTGTGGATGCCCACACCGAAGCCTCCACCCACATAGGCCACGCGGCCATAGTGATAGACCGAGGAGAGAAGTCCGAAGCAGTCGATGATCAAGACGTCGGCATCGGCCACGGTCTCCTCGCTCGACTGGGTGTAGCGGGCCACCTTCTTGCCTTGCAGCAACTGGCGGATCTGCGCCAGGTGCTCCTCCTTGATGACATGAGGAGCGATGATGAGTTTCCACTCGGGATGGGAGGCAAAGTAGCGAAGGAAGAGTTCCTCGTCGGGCAACCAAGAGGACCCTGCCACGAAGACACGGTGCGAGTCGCCGACAAAGCGCTCCACCAAGGGCAACTGCTTGCGCGCCTCCCTCACCTGGAGCACGCGGTCGAAACGGGTGTCGCCCACAACCTCCACCTGGTCGATGCCTATCGACGAGAGCAACTGGCTACTCTCCTCGTTCTGGACAAAGAAGCGGCTGAAGCAGCGCAACACGCGGCCATACTGCCGTCCGTAGGGACGGAAGAAGATCTGACCAGGGCGGAAGATGCTGCTCACGCTATAGGTCGGCACCCCGCGATGGTTCAAGATATGGAGGTAGTTGTACCAAAACTCATACTTCACGAAAAAGGCCATGACAGGGCGTACCGTGCGAAGGAAGCGGCGCGCGTTGCCGACGGTGTCGATCGGGAGGTAGGTGACGATGTCCGCCCCCTTGTAGTCCTTGCGCACCTCGTAGCCCGAAGGCGAGAAGAAGGTGAGCAGGATCTTGTAGTCGGGAAACTTGCGGCGTATGGCCTCCATCAACGGACGGCCTTGCTCAAACTCGCCGAGCGACGCGGCATGAAACCAGACATAGCGAGTCGAAGGATCGACCCGCTGCTGAAGCACGCCAAAGGCTGCTTGCTCGCCACGCCACATCTTGCGCACCTTCGAGTCGAAGCGCGCAGCAATGCGGACGCCCAGTTGCATGGCATACATGATGAAGTTGTACATTACCTCTTGTAGGGTTGATGATTAGCTAATGACGTGAGAGACAGAATGGCGGGCGCGCCCGCCCGTTCTTATCCCAGTTCGCTGATGGCGCGATGGAGGCGACGGAGGGTCTCCTCCTTGCCGAGGAAGGCCGAGATGTCAAACATACCGGGACCCTTGCCGATACCGACAAGCGCCAGACGGAACGCGTTCATCACGTCGCCGAGCTTGTAGCCCTTCTCCTCGACCCACTTCATCACCACTGGCTCCTGGCCCTCTACCGAGAAGTCCTCGACCTCCTGGAGCACCTGCGCCAGTTCGGTCATCTGCTGGGCGGAATACTCCTTCCAGCGCTTCTTCGCCGTCTTCTCGTCATACTCCGTAGGAGCGATGAAGAAGAAGGCACAGAGCGGCCACAACTCATGGACGAAATCGACACGGTCCTTCATCATGTGGACCACCTGGCGCACACGATCCATGGTCGTATCGACGCCATTGTTGGCCACGATGGGTGCGAAGAGGCCTGCAATCTCCTCATCGCTCGTCCGCAGCATATACTCGTGGTTGAACCAAATCGCTTTCTTGTAGTCGAACTTCGCTCCTGCCTTGGAACACTTCGTGATGTCGAAGGCCTCCACCAGTTCGGCGAGCGAGAACATCTCCTGCTCCGTGCCCGGATTCCATCCCAGCAGGGCAAGGAAATTGACCACCGCCTCGGGGAAATAGCCACTCTCGCGGAAGCCCGTGCTGACCTCACCCGTCTTCGGGTCTTCCCACTCCAGGGGGAAGACGGGGAATCCCAGGCGGTCGCCATCACGCTTCGACAGTTTGCCCTTGCCCTCAGGCTTGAGCAGCAACGGCAGGTGGGCGAAGCGCGGCATGGTGTCCTCCCAGCCGAAAGCACGGTAGAGCAGGACGTGGAGGGGCGCACTCGGGAGCCACTCCTCGCCACGGATCACGTGGCTGATGCCCATCAAGTGGTCATCGACAATATTGGCCAAGTGGTAGGTGGGCAGCTCGTCGTGGCTCTTGTAGAGCACCTTGTCGTCGAGGATATCGGTCTTGACGTGAACGTCCCCACGGATCATATCGTGGACCACAACCTCCTCGCCCGGCTCCACGAGGAAACGGACGACATACTGCTCGCCGTCGTCGATGAGCTGCTTGACCTCCTCGGCAGAACGCGTGAGCGAGTTGCGCATCGTCAGTCGCGTGTGGGCGTCATACTGGAAGTTCTTCACCTCAGCACGCTTCTGCTCCAGTTCCTCGGGCGTATCGAAGGCATAGTAGGCCTTGCCCTCGTCGAGGAGCTGCTGCACATACTCCTTATAAATCTCCCTGCGCTCGCTCTGACGGTACGGGCCGTGGCTTCCACCGAAGCTGACACCCTCGTCAAAGTGGATACCCAACCAGCGGAACGACTCCAGGATATACTCTTCCGCTCCCGGTACGAAGCGGCTGGAGTCTGTGTCCTCAATGCGGAATACCAGCGATCCATGATGCTGGCGGGCAAACAAATAGTTGAACAAAGCCGTGCGAACACCGCCAATATGCAACGCTCCCGTGGGACTGGGTGCAAAGCGAACCCGCACCTGCGAAGACGCTGCTTCTGCTGTAAATTTTTCTTCCATCATAAATTGATAAGCGTGGATAGCCTAAAATTTTCGGCAAAAGTAATGTTTTTTTTTCGATTATACCATATTTTTTTCGTAATTTCGCCGAGTAAAGGCATTTATGCCCCTATACTAAGGTCTAAGAACCAACCAAAACGAACATTACGCATCATGAAGCAATTCAGACATAACGGCACCAGCAACTGGCCCAACATCCTTACGCGCATAGCGCTCGTGCTGACGAGCGTGACCATCATCGTCCTGTTTTTGCCTCGCGACAGCAGCCGACTTCTGCACTATAGCGAGGGCCAGCCGTGGACGGACGGCGCCCTGATCGCTCCCATCGACTTCCCCGTCTTCAAGTCGGAGGCGACCCTGAAGTATGAGCGCGACTCCGTGCGCGAACGCTTCCAGCCCTACTTCAACTGGGACGACCGCGTGGAGGAGCATTCGCTCCAGGCATTTCATGAGAAGTTCAAGGACGGCATACCGGGACTGACGGGCAACTACGTCCAGATCATCGCCCATCGATTGCACCAGATCTACGACCGCGGCGTGCTCGACCCCACCCAGCTGGCGCAGTATAGCGATGGCGACACGACGACGGCCATCCGCGTCGTGACGGGCAAAGAGGCCGTGACGCTGCCCACGGATAGCGTGCTGACGACGCTCGGCGCCTACCAATACCTCTTCCTCGACGACCGTCTGATGCCGGTGAGGGCCAAGTTGCAGGCTTGCAACCTCAACGATTTCATCTCGCCCAACCTCCGCTACGACCGAAGCCGGAGCGAGATGGAACTCAACGACAATCTCAGCCTCATCACGCAGGCAAGCGGAATGGTGCTCAAGGGGCAGCGCATCATCACCCAGGGCGACATCGTCACCTCGCGGATGATGCTCGTGCTCAACTCCTACGAGCGTGCCATGGCGAAGCAGAGCGCCTCGGAGAACGAATTGCGATCGACCATAGCGGGACAGACCATCTACATCCTGCTGCTCGTCTCGCTCTTCACCCTCTATCTGGCACTCTTCCGCAAGGACTACTTCACGAAGCCGCGATCCATAGCCATGCTCTACGCCTTGCTCGTCTTCTTCCCGCTCCTGACGTCCTTCATGATGAAGCACCCGTTCTTCAGCATCTATATCATCCCGTTTGCCATCTCGCCCATCTTCGGGCGCGTCTTCATGGACTCGCGAACGGCCTTCATCCAGCACGTCACGACCATCCTCATCTGTGCCGTGGCCGTGAAATACCAGTATGAGTTTATCACCGTACAGCTGGTGGCGGGCCTCGTGGCAATCTACTCGCTCCGCGAACTGTCGCGAAGGAGTCAGATATTCCTCACGGCGATCCTCGTCACGGCTGCCTCGGCGCTGGTCTATTTCGCGCTCCAGCTCATCCAGACGGATGATGTTTCGAAACTCGACCGCGCCATCTACTACCACTTCACGATCAATGGTTTCTTCCTCCTCTTCACCTATCCCTTGATGCTGGTGATCGAGAAGGCCTTCGGATTCACCTCGACGGTGACGCTCTTCGAGCTTTCCAATACAAACAACCCGTTGCTTCGCGAACTGAGCGAGAAGGCGCCGGGCACGTTCCAGCACTCCATCACCGTGGGCAACCTGGGAGCGGAGATAGCCAACAAGATTGGGGCCAAGGCGCAACTGGTGCGTACGGGGGCGCTCTACCATGACATCGGAAAGATGGAGAACGCGGTCTATTTCACGGAGAACCAGGCGGGCTTCAACCCGCACGACAAACTGTCGGACACGGAGAGCGCGGCCATCATCATCGGCCACGTCACGGAGGGACTGCGCCTGGCCGAGGAGCACCACCTGCCACAAGTCATCCGCGACTTCATCGCCACGCACCACGGCACGGGACTGACGCGCTACTTCTACATCAAATATACCAACGAGCATCCCGACGAGGAGGTCGATGAGAGCCTGTTCCGCTACTCGGGTCCGAACCCGTTCACGCGTGAGCAAGCGATCCTGATGATCTGCGACACGGTAGAGGCGGCTTCGCGATCCCTCAAGGAGTATTCTCCCGAGAGCATCAGCGCCTTGGTCGATAGTATCATCCAGTCACAGGTGCGCGAGGGCTTCTTCAACGACTGCCCCATCACCTTCCGCGACCTGCAGACGGCCAAGAACGTGCTCATCGGGCGCCTGAAGTCGATTTACCACACCCGTATCTCCTACCCCGAACTCAGCGAGGAGGCTCGCAAGAAGGTGGAAGAGAAGAAAGAGGAGGAGGAAAAGAAGCGGGAAGAACTTACCGAGCAGGTGACGGAAGGCACGGAGAAGAAAGAGGAAGAGAACGTATAATTGGAATAAAATAGACAAACGTCCTGCCTCGTCAGGACATCGGGTAAAAAAGAGAATGGGACTCATCGGCCTTCGTCATGTGAAGGCTTGGTGAGTCCCTTTCTTCTGTTGCTTCTATTTTTCCTATCGCTATTAGGGCACGACCACTACAGGCTGCGGCGATAGATCTCTATCACTTCGTCGCGGGTCAAGGTGTGGTAGCCACCGGTATTGCGGGGACAGACGTCGGCATACTTTTCGATGTCGGCTTCCTTGGCATCAACCTCCGTGATGGTCATGGCGAGGCCGAGTTCGCGCATCCAGGACTCCATCGTCTCCAGTCCTTCGAGGGCCACGGTCTTGTCGTCCTTGCCCTCGGGACGCACGTCCCATACAGCGAGGGCCAGGCGCTTGAAGCGGGCCACGGCTTCGTCGCTCTTCTCTATCAGCAGGCGGTAGTAAGCACCCGAGACTGCCGAGAGCGTATGGCCATGGATGGCATTGGTAAAGGCTGCCACGGCCTGTCCCAGCATGTGGACCTCCCAGTCCGTGGCCTTGCCACACTCCGTCAGGCCGTTGAGGCCCCACGTGGCCGTCCACATGATATTGCTGCGCGCCTCATAGTCCTCGGGATTGACCAAGGCCTTGCGCGAACTGACGATCAGCGAGCGCATGAGGCCCTCGGCCAGGTAGTCGCTCGTGTTATCATCGCTTCCCGAGAGATACTGCTCCAGGATGTGGGACATGATGTCGTAGATGCCCGCCACCATGTGATACTTCGGGACGGTGTAGGTAAACTCCGGGTTGAGGATGGCAAAGTCAGGATTGCGGAAGTGGTTGAACAACTTCAGTTCCTCCTTGTGCGAGGAGATGACCGATCCACTATTCATTTCCGATCCCGTGCCCGCCATGGTCAGCACCACGCCCACGGGCGTCCAGCGACTGTCGAGTTTGCCGAAATGCTTGAAATAGTAGTCCCACGGATCGCGCTCCTGGTAGGCTGAGGCCGAGACCGCCTTGGCATAGTCGGCCGTGGAACCGCCACCGACGGCGAGGATGAGATCCACCCCCTCCTCACGCACCTTGCGAGCACCCTCCAGCACTTTCTCGATGTCCGGATTGGGCAAGACGCCTCCGTCCTCGATGATGGTCTTGCCCGCCTCGCGCAGCACCTTGACCACCTGGTCGTAGATGCCAAAGCGCTTGATGGATCCTCCGCCATAGGAGAGCATGACCTTCGGACCATAGTTTTTGAGTTCGTCGCCGAGCAAGCCCAGCGCGTCCTTACCAAAATGTACTTTGGTAGCGTTGTGATAAGTGAAGTTTCCTAACATAACCTTTCTTCTTTATGTGATTGATAACGCTTGCAAAGGTAGCCATTTTCTCTCGATCTCCCGAAACCCTTTTTTGGGAAAAACTTACCCAAAGGACGGAAATCAGTCCTCCAGCGCAACAAGGAAACTGCGGATGCTGGGAAAGAGCAAGTTGCTCCCCTCCCCCGCCAAAGCCTCGTCGGGGAGCGGTCCCGAGTTGATGGCGACCGTGAAGCAGCCTGCTGCCACGCCCGCTCTCACCCCTAAGGGAGCGTTTTCGACCACGATGCCCTGCCACGGCTGCAAGTTGCCCGCCTTGCGCAGTCCCGCGAGATAAGGATCGGGCGCCGGCTTGCCGTTCTTCACGTCATAAGCCGTAGTGATATGCGCCTCGTCGAGGAAGTCGCCGAAGTCGTGGAGCAAGCGCAGGATGAGCGGCCGCTGTCCGCTGCCCGTGACGACATTGATGCTCAGTCCGCGAGACGCAAACCAGCCCATCAGTTGGCGCACGCCGTCGAAGATACGCGTCTCCGGCAACTCATGGAAGTAGCGCGTCTTGACGTCATACATCCTTTGTGCCTCCGCCTCATCGACCTCGCGCCCCAGTTGGCGCTTCACATAGTCGCGGATCGTGTCCACGCCCCTTGCCCCCTCTGTGGCATAGGCGTCAGCCTCCGTGAAATGGATTCCGAAGTCGCTCATGGCACGCTTCCATGCCTTCGCATGATGGGGCATACTATCATAGAGCACGCCATCCATATCAAACAGTACGGCCTTGGGGTCAAACCGTTCGTAGCCGTGCTGATCCAAATAGTGCTTGATCTCGTTGTCGAACATAATCACTTGATTCCATCAAAAAGGCGACGTGTCAGAGTCGGAGAAAAGCCGTTAGGCCCTTGCCTTCCGAGACACGCCGCCATGCTATTGCTATCTCTCTTTACGCCTCCTGGCTCAGACGCTCCTGGATGGCCTTGCTCTCAGCCTCATATCCCGGTTTGTCGAGCAGGGCGAACATATTCTTCTTATACGCCTCCACGCCCGGCTGGTTGAAGGGGTTGACGCCGAGGACGTTGCCACTAATGCCACAGCCGATCTCGAAGAAGTAGATGAGCTGGCCGAGGTAGTAGGCATTGAGGCGCGGCAGGGTGATACGGATCTGCGGCACTCCTCCGTCGGAATGGGCCAGGCGCGTGCCCAGCTCCGCCATCTTGTTGACCTCATCGACGCGCTTCCCCTCCAGGAAGTTGAGGCCGTCGAGGTTCTCCTCGTCGTGCGGGAAGAGGAGCTCATGCTCGGGTGTCTCCACGCTCAGCACGGTCTCCCAGATGGAGCGTTCGCCCTCCTGGATCCATTGTCCCATGGAGTGGAGGTCGGTCGTGAAGTCGCAAGATGCGGGGAAGATGCCCTTATGATCCTTGCCCTCGCTCTCTCCATAGAGTTGCTTCCACCACTCGGCCACGAAATGGAGCTTCGGCTGGAAGTTGGCCATGATCTCGATCTTCTTGCCCGCCTTCTGGTAGAGCGCGTTGCGCACGGCTGCATACTGCGCCGCGATATTGTCGCAGTAGGGCACGTCCAGTCCTGTGGCCTTCTCCATGTCCTGGGCGCCCGCCACGAGCTGGCGGATATCAAATCCTGCCACGGCTATCGGGAGCAGACCCACCGGCGTGAGGACCGAGAAGCGTCCACCCACGTTGTCGGGGATGACGAACGTCTTGTAGCCCTCCTTGTCGGCAGCCGCACGGGCCGCACCCTTGTGGGCGTCGGTGATGGCGACGATCACGTCCTTGGCCGCCTCCTTGCCCCGCTCGGCCTCACACTGCTTCTTCAGAAGGCGGAAGGTGAGGGCCGTCTCCGTGGTCGTGCCGCTCTTGGAGATATTGATCACGCCAAAGCGCTTACCCTTCAGATAGGTGGTCAGTTCGTAGAGGTAGTCCTCGCCAATGTTGTTGCCGGCAAAGAGGATGACCGGGTTGCGGTCGTCGCGGACCAGCCACGAGAAACTATTGCCCAGGGCCTCGATGATGGCGCGTGCGCCGAGGTAAGAACCTCCGATACCGGCCACGACGACATAGTCGCACTGGCTGCGGAGCGTGTCGGCCACGGCCTGCACCTCGTCGAGAAACTCCGGTGTGATGCTCGACGGCAGATGCAGCCATCCGAGGAAGTCATTGCCCGGGCAGGTGCCCTGCTCCAAAGCGGTCTGAGCCGCTGCTACCTGAGGTGCGTAAGCCTCCAGGGTCCCCGGATCGAGGAAGGAGAGCGCCTTGGTGATGTCTAAACGAATCTTTTCCATAAACCTATTGTGTGATTTGTTGTGTTATTGTGTTGCGGATGGGTGGTATCCATCCTTGTTATCCTTATTATATATATCCTATCGCCTCACGCCCCCGGATTGGTCATGCTCCTGATGGCCTCGGCGGCATTGGCCCTCTCGTAGAGGATGCGATAGACGGTGTCGAGCGTCGGCGTATGCAGGTGGACGTGGTGGGCGCGAAGCTCCTGGGCGATGACGTACATACACTTCGTGCCGAAATAGCCCTCGGCGATCATCTCCATCTCGGCCTGGGCCGCCTTGACGGTATAGCCCCGCCCGATCATGGCGCCAAACGTGTAGTTGCGCGAGAGACGCGAGTAGCCCGTGACGAGCTGGTCGCCCAGATAGACCGTGTCGAGCATGTCTCGCCAGATGGGGTTGAGGGCATTGAGGAATGCGTTCATCTCCTGCATGGCGTTGGTCATGAGCACGGCGTGGAAGTTGTCGCCAAAGTCGAGCGACCGGCAGATGCCGGCACAGATGGCATAGACGTTCTTCAGCACGGCCGCATACTCGATGCCGACCACGTCGCGCGAGGTCTTGGTCTTGATGTAGTGGGAGCGGAGCACGCTGCTGAAGGCCTGGGCCCGCGCCTCGTCCGTGCAGCCCACGGTCAGGTAGGTGAGGCGCTGCTGGGCCACCTCCTCGGCATGGGAGGGTCCGCCGATGCAGGCCAACTGGCCCTCGGGCACGCCAAAGCGGTGGTGGACATACTCCGTGAAGACCGTGTTCTCGCCCGGCACGACTCCCTTGATGGCCGTGATGACAAACTTGTCGCGCATGGGCACGCGCACCTTGTCGAGCAGTTCCTTCGTATAAGGCGACGGTGTGACGAAGAGCAGCGTGTCGTAGTGGGAGACGATGTAGTTGATGTCCGACGAGAAGTCTATCTCCGCGACGTCGAAGGCGAGGTTGCGGAGATAGCCCGGGTTGTGTCGGAGCAGCTTGAAGCGGTCGATGGTAATCGGGCGCCGCACATACCACCCTATCTCGTGGGTGTGCTCCACTATCACCTTGGCCAAGGCCGTAGCCCAACTGCCGCTACCTATGACAGCTATACGTCCGTTTACCATCGCGCTTCCTGTAGTTGACTATTACTATTTTTATATGGAGTAATCCTTCGGCCTATGCCTCCGTCTCAGCCGGGGTCACAGCGTCTATCCAGCGCTGGATCTCATCGACCGACGGCTTCTCATAGCCGAGCTTATACTTCTTGTTGATCTCGCCGAGCTTCTGCTGCAGGCCCTGAGCCTTCTCGCCACAGATGTCGGAGAGGAGGTTGAAGCCCGCCTTGCGGAGCACATAGACCCACTCCTCAGGCACGCCGATCTTGGCCCAGGCCTCGATGCTGTCCTGCGGCATCTTCTTCTCCGGCTTCATCTGGGGGAAGAGAATCACCTCCTGGATGGTCTCCTGGCCCGTCATGAGCATCGTCAGACGGTCGATACCGATACCGATACCGCTGGTCGGCGGCATGCCGTACTGCAGGGCGCGCAGGAAGTCGTGGTCGATGATCATGGCCTCGTCGTCTCCCTTCTCGCTCAGTCGCATCTGCTCCTTGAAGCGCATCTCCTGGTCGATGGGGTCGTTGAGCTCGGAGTAGGCGTTGGCCACCTCCTTGCCGTTGACCATCAACTCGAAGCGCTCGGTCAGTCCGGGCTTGCTGCGATGCATCTTCGTCAGCGGCGACATCTCGACCGGATAGTCCGTGATGAAGGTCGGCTGAATGAACGTGCCCTCGCAGAACTCTCCGAAGAGTTCGTCGATGAGCTTGCCCTTGCCCATGGTCTCATCGACCTCCATGCCCTTGGAAAGGCAGAAGGCGCGGATCTCCTCCTCGCTCTTTTCCGTGCAGTCGAAGCCCGTCTTCTCCTGGATGGCCTCGAGGATGGGGAGACGGCGGAAGGGAGCCTTGAAGGAGATGACGTGGGCGCCATGCTTCACCTCCGTGGCGCCATTGTTGACGGCCTTGCAGATGGTCTCGAGCAGCTGCTCGGTGAAGGCCATCATCCAGTTGTAGTCTTTATACTGCACATAGAGCTCCATGCAGGTAAACTCGGGGTTGTGGAACTTGTCCATACCCTCGTTGCGGAAGTTCTTGCCGATCTCATAGACACCCTCAAATCCACCTACGATCAGTCGCTTCAGATAGAGCTCGGTGGCGATACGCATGTACATATCGACGTTGAGGGCATTGAAATGGGTGATGAAGGGGCGGGCCGAGGCGCCTCCGGCGATGGACTGGAGGGTCGGAGTCTCGACCTCGGTATAGCCGTGGCGGTCGAAGAAGGCGCGCATGGTGCGGAGCACGGTGGCACGCTTGAGGAAGGTGTCCTTGACGCCGTCGTTGACGACGAGATCGACATAGCGGCGACGGGCGCGCAACTCGGGGTCGTCAAACTTGTCGTAGGCCACGCCGTCCTTGTACTTGACGATGGGCAGCGGCTTGAGGCTTTTCGACAGGAGGACGAGCTCCTGTGCGTGGACGCTGATCTCGCCCATCTGGGTCTTGAAGACGAAGCCACGCACACCGATGAAGTCGCCGATGTCGAGCAATTTCTTGAAGACTACGTTGTATAAGTTTTTGTCCTCGCCCGGGCAAATGTCGTCGCGGGTGATGTAAACTTGGATTCTGCCTTTGCTATCCTGAAGTTCGACAAAGCTGGCCTTGCCCATGATACGGCGGCTCATCATACGTCCTGCTATGACCACCTCGCGCTTCTCGTCCTCCTTAAATTCGTCTCTGATCTCGGTAGAGAAAGCGTTGGTAGGATATTCTGCTGCGGGATACGGGTCGACACCCATCTCGCGCAGCTGCTGCAAACTTTGTCGGCGGCCAATCTCCTGGTCGCTCATTTCTAAAATGTTCATATTACCTAAGATATGATTCTATAATTATTTCTACGTTTGCAAAGATACAAAGAATATTCCGAAGGGCGTATCTTTTTACTGTTTTTTAGCGTATTGCGGGGAAAACAACCGCGGAAACAGCGTGTCACGGGGAAAAGAATTGCGAAAATAGTAGAAAACAACCGGTATAACAAATAACGGGTCCATCGCCGGGACACACAAGAAAAACAACTTGAACAACATGTACATCAAGTAACAACGCTTCGCCAAATCAGCAGCAAATGTGTCCAAGGCGAAGCGTTGTATTTAGTTGTTTACCTTGCAGCAAGATTGTGACACGCAAAGCGTGTAAAGTTGTAACTTGTTGTAAAAGTTGTATTGGTTGTTTTCCCTACTCAGCAGGCCGCTTTGACGCTACCGGGCCACCTGCTTGACGACTGTGCCATCGGCGTTCCTGCGGAGGACGATCCCGTGGCGCGTGGGCTGGCGGAGTCTGCGTCCGTCAGGACCGTAGCAGACCGAGGGCGCATGGGTGTCGAGGCGCGGGCGCGAGAGGATGGAGGTGGAAGGCAACGACTGCAAGCGGGGCGCGACATAGAAGTCGGCGTAATAGACGCGGTCGTGCCCCACATTGACGAGCAGGGTCTGGTTCTCGTACGCGCTCTCGTAGGTCTCCGTGGCGGGATTGTAGTTGAAGACCAGCATTTCCTTCAGGCCGAAGGGGTCGAGATCGGAGGATTCGGGCAGATAGCCTGCAGGCATGGCGAAGAGGTGGAGACAAGACCACGTATCGACGCCAAGATACTGCGGAAGGACGGTAATGCGGTTGTCGCGCCACTCGCCTACCATCCAGTAGGTCTCGTCCCTGTTGGAGCTATAGGGCAACTGCCAGTAGATCTTGTCGCCATCGCAGACGGCAGGCACGGTCTCGTCCAGTTCATCCTCTATGAAGGGGTTATAATAGACGAAATGGATGTTCTGCTCAGGCTTTCCCTCTGGCTTCTGCGTGGGCTCATAGCTGAGCGGCACGATCGTGGTCAGTCCCTCGCCATAGCAGCTCCAGCCGCCCGTGGCCGTGGCCAATCCGAGGATGTAGCGGGGCATTCCTTGTTCGTCGAGTCCCCCGTCCACCAGGGCGAGCGTGTCGCCGCGCAGGGTGAAGCGGACGTCGGTCTCGGTCTCGTCGGGAAGGCAGTCGAGCTCCCCGTCGCCCCGGTCGCTGAGCACCATGCGACGCGCATAGAATACGGTCCCATCGTCGCCCTCAAACATCGCCTGGGGCAGGCGCGCCACGAGGGTGTCGCCCTCGGCACGGTCGAGTTTGAGCCACGTGTCGGTGGGAAAGAAGACGAAGGGATTGGACAAATAGACGCTGCCGTCCTCGGCCTCCACATAGTCGGCCGTATAATACTCTACGCTGTCGAGGTAGGCCACCCCCTCTCCCGGGTCATAGAAACTGGTGGCGCTCCTCACCTGGTTGGCATGGACCGTGCCCTCGGGCGCCTCGTAGCGGATGGACTCCGCACCTGGAAAACTCGTTTGCGCCACCGTGCCCAGCGAGAGGAGGGAGGCAGCGACCAATGGTAATAGTCTGATTTTGTTCATATCGTAAGTAGTTTAAAAACTGGTGAATACTGCGTAGCGAGCGGAGCGCCCTTAGGCGAACGGAGACCACGACTTTCCCCGCTTTAGGCGAGGAGGTACCACATGTAGCCGCCAAAGGTGAGCACGAGGACGGCTCCCTCCCACCGCTCGATGGTATATTTGGTGAAGGAGAAAAACCAGATCATGATGGTCGAGACGAGCATCATGTAGAGATCCACGTTGGTGATGCCCTCGATGTGCATGGGCGAGATCATGCCCGTGAGGCCCAGGATGAAGAGGATGTTGAGGACGTTGCTGCCCAGCACGTTGCCGATGGCAATGCCGCTATTGCCCTTCTTGGCCGCCACGAC
>ULWU01046307.1_pt1 | contig 14545 bp, 13 predicted proteins | sample 1960661 | NCBI WGS metagenome assembly ULWU01 (sample SAMEA4835821, study PRJEB28245) | human gut metagenome | biome: gut microbiome; material: fecal sample | place: Denmark | collected 2008
GTAGGATGCTGCATGCCTACACTATTGCTGAATAGTTACTTGCGTTAGAGAAGCCTTACTCTTGGCAGCTACAAACCAACTGCAAGAGGATCTTGTCTCCCAGCTTATTATCAGTGCCGATACCCCACAAGACTCCTGCTTGAGAAAACTTGCCGTCGATCAATGACACTAACCGGTTGAGCTCATTCATCATTAAGGGATATGCCGACGACGTAACAATCTGGATAACGATTCTGTCATATTGACTGTAGTCAATGTTTCCAAAGTCCTCAAATTCCCTTATGACTGAATCTACACGTGGTTCGTCATCCTTGGGAAAGGAATGGATTCTCCTTTTCAATATGGCCTTAGCCTGATGAAGATAGTCAAGATCATCCTCTTTGATGGCTACGGTCATCGGGATGGACGTAATTTGATTGATTAGGGCTTCCAGCTCTTGACCCTGCTTGATATTTCCTTTCATTATTCTATAGGTATTGAAGCAAACAATGCTACGATTTGTGAAGAAGACTCTCCGATGTTCCAATATGTAATGTTCTCACACGGAAAGGCATCCATAAAGTCACGAATGGAAGCCTGTCTGTTACCTATCTCGTCGTTGTCACATTTATCGACTGAAAAATACAGAAGATATCTTACACCTTCGTGTGTCTTGACCGATTTTAGTTGGTCTAAAGCTTCAGTGATATTTTCTCTATATTCATAGGAGACAATCGAAATCACGTTCCGTCCTCTTATCAGCATAAAGAAGTCACGGAAATCATAACAGAGTAAACTACGTTTCTCCACATTCTCCTTGTACAGTCGAAGGAATCTCTTCAATTCTGGATAAGGCTTACTTCCTTGCTGAAATTCCAATATGGCATCAATGTGTGGTTCATCGGGTATACTGATCTCTGAAGTGATTTTTATAACAACATTCCTCCTATCTGACTGATGCTCCTGCACCACTTTCAGAACATTGCCAACACCAGTCTCTGTTGATACCAGCACTATATTGACACATATAACCGGGCTATTTTGAATAGTATATATACCATCCAAACGAAGTTGATTTATCATTAGCTCACTAACGTGATCGGCAGCAAGCAATTGTACATACTTTAATGCTATATCATTCATATTTATCCCATTTGTTAGGAGGTTACTCCATTCATTGATGCCTATGAACTCCAACCCTTCTCCTATTAGTTCGCTGGACATCTCTTCTTCACCTTTGATGCTAATCTGAGTTGCGCTCTCCTCCATTTCATGAAGTCCATAACTGGAGATCTTGATTTCTTCATTTTCAATTTTCATAATCGTAATTATTTCCTTGTTTCTAAATCTGGTACAAAGTTAAGGAGAGACTATGCCATCCATGGGCACAGGCGCAAAAAATAATGATACGATATAAAATCATACCATTATTTCTTTTGCTTGAAGAATGCTTGCTATAATCAAATCTTCGAGATTGGATCAGCACAATATTGTTTTCGTTTGCACTTCTTGCACATCGAACCATTCCAGACACTGCCGAACTGGTCCATCGCCAGTTCAACAATGGTCGAATCGTCGGTGAGGATGCCTGCTTCGAAATAATGATTAAGGTCCCTGATATACTCAACCACCTTCTTTGCCTTTTCTTTACTTTAACACATTCAGCATTCAGAACATTACGATTCGCAGCATTCTCTGCCGAGCCTGGTGATTATACGAAGGAAGCCCGTTTGGGTGATGTCTCCATAACCTCCCATATTGATTACGAAGTAATCGTCTTTGCCATTTCGTTGCCTGCCCTTTCTTTCGATGAATGTGCCGTCTTCATCCGTGAGATAAATTGTGTTGTCCCATTGCCAGAGGAAGTGGTAGTTGTGATATTTAAAACAAATGTTCCATCCCCAATAGATGCCGGCAGTCTTTAGGTACATGTCTTTGTCCACGATGATGGAGTCGTGATGAAGCAGTTCATTACGCTTGAAGATGGCCCATGGCTCATCCTTGTCATACCAGTCAAAGATGTAGGCATTACGTCCGTTGTACTTATAGAATGCCATTGCATTAGCGTATTTTCTCAAACGCCATGATGATCCATCAAATACATTTCCGTCATCGAGGATTCCTGAAGATGACAGTATTTTCTTGATCTTATCCTTGCTCTCTGTGCTTGAATCATTCTTATCGATGATGCTACAATACTGTATTTGGCCAAGATCGTCAACAGACAATAAAGAATCAACTTCCCTATAGTAATTCGGCTGTTGTTTGTCACTTGGAGTGTTTAGAATAAGCTGCTTCCAGCTGTAGGCAGAACTATCGAAGATCATCCAGTTGTCTCCATAACAAATTTGTTCCCATCTGTGGCAACACTTTATCAGAGCCTTAGTTATCTCCACACGCAATTCGTCCTTCAAACCGTCGGCATTGAAATAATCACAGGCATGACGATACTTTTTCTTAAAGCACTCAATGTCATCAACATACTTCTTGCTGCCATGACGGAGGAGGCAGGAGATATTTCCCTTGAAAAAGTTATTGCTTTCTGATTCAATGATTGCCTGTTTCCAGACCTTGCTTTCCTCTCCGAGAAGCAGCTTGGCTTTGAAACGCTCTTCGGCAATCTGTATTCTTGCGTATGTTGAGTGTATTTTTTCGTCAGAGGCAAGGAAACTCAAGATATCGCCGCTTCTTGTCCTAAGCTCATGGACGATTCGTATAGCATTTATCATATCACCCTCGTCGTACAGGTTGCCATTCTCGGCGACATTCCACACGAAGCGGAGCCAGTCTTTGAAGTACTCTTTGTTGTAGGATTCATTTTCCTCAAAATAGCAGCACACGGCATAGGATACAACTCTTCCTTTTCTGCTGACGATAGACACCTTGGCAGCATCTTCTTTGCCATATTGCGGAATAAGACAAAATTCCGTTGGAATGGACCACAGGGGTTGAAGGTCATTGTTGTCTATACCGGAGGCCTTCCATCTTCTGAAGAAAAGCTTTAGGTCCTCAATCACACTGTCATTAAGGACATGACGGTAAATGTCAAAGCCGGTATAGCCTTCCTCCTTACCTTCTCCTTTGTATACATACTTATAGAATTTGTCCTCCTGGAGCTCATTGGACTTAAGAGTCGAAGTGGCAATGAACTTGTTAAGGAAGTAGCGTCTGAGGAACGTGAAGAACAGGTCGTCAACCTTGTATATGCCGGCACGGCATGCCTCTTTCCAGAAGACATCGGTCCATTCATTGTCAATGAGTGAGGCAGTACTGATATCCAACAGCTTATCCTGAGGCTTGTCTGGGTCCGGCGCGAAGTCTATAAGGTCTGCCTTGAAGTTCTCAAAGTCCGTAAGTTGCTTGCCACGGGCATTCATCTTGATATAGAGGTCGTCGGACAGAGGAAGGTTTTCATCCTTCATCTCTTTATAGACGAAGGTGATGGGGCAAAGGGGTGAAATCAGCTGCTGCCAGTATGACTCACAATTGTTGTCGTCCTTCAGGAATTCTTCAATACCGTCTCTGATGTCTTCACCCTTGCTGTTGCTGATGCTTGTTCCACCAAGTGTTCGGAGCATTCCCTGTATCGTTGGGTCCTGTGTGTACTTGTTGTAGAACCACGTTTGATTCTGGATATAGCCTACGATTCCCATGTTCCGATGCGCATTGAAATCATCTGCATCGAGACTGCAGAGGTGCTCGCAGAACTCACGTGAGGAGATTCTTGTCTCGTATGTGAATTTAAGGAAGGTGTTTTTATTCTCTGCCAGATGGCCTGTCCTTACTGCTATGTACCAGTGGAGCAACCATAGAGTGGTGAGTCGCTGCTGGCCGTCGAGAGGCCACAAGGCCCCATTCTCTACGGTTCCATAGACGAAGTCAAGGGTCATGGGAGGCCTCTTCCCCTGAAGGGCGGCAATCATCTCGCCAAGGAAGCGCTCTCTCAGATGCTCCTTGCCGATTCTTCCCTGGGCATAGTCCCTCTGGATGATGGGAATCTCTATCTTTCTTTCCTGAAGCTTGGACCAAAGTGTATCTTTCATGTCAATCCTCCTTGTATTCGATATTGAAGTTGAACTGTTCCATCATGCTGATGATGGCTTCTCGGTAACTCTTGGCGTCACTGCGCGTCCACGCGTTCATGCTTGTGGACATTGGACTGTAGTATTTCATGAATACCTGCTTGGTGCAAGGCATTATGAAGGCTGATGTCGAGAGCTCAGATGGTTGTATCTCGAAGCCTTTATTCTTGGTGTACTTTGGGCAGGGATAGTATTTTCCCTGCTCCTTTCCGATTATGATCCTCCTCTTGGCAGGGAAGATGGCATTGCCGTAGCTGCGGTTGGTGCCTTGGTCAAGAAGCGTGAAGTTCCACACCCTGTTCTTCTCATTCTTGCTCTCGTCGAGGCGATCCAGTCTGCTCTGCTTACCTACAATGCTCTTGGCAATGTCTTTAAAGGCGTTTCGCTGTTTGTTTTCATCTTCACAGTCACTGGAAAAGAACTTTCTGATGCGTTCAGCATCTTTGTCACTTGCAGCATAATAGTTCGTAAGGAGCCATTCTTTCTGCTGGGTGGGGTCATCAAGCTCATTCTCTGTATTGGAGTCGACATGCTCTACATCCCACATCTCCTTTTTGTAGAGGTTGAAAGGGAACTTGTAGAAAACCTTCTGACCATAGGTGTTCTCGGATACCTTACCCTGGCTGATGACAGTCAGCACATTATGAAGCAGAAGGAGTGGACGACACTGGACTTTGGAAGAATCGTCATAGTCGGCATCGATGTTCTTGCAGCCGTCGATGGAGTTCTGGATTTCCTGATGAAGGAACTCCTTGAACTTCATGACATCCATATCTTTCTCTGACCACTTGGACCAGTATCGAAAAAGAAGGCTCTTCATCTTCTTTTCGTTGGGGGCATTCCTGGTGGACTCTGTCGGACGGGCCATCAGGAATCCTATATAATGGTACATCTCAAGGTCGCTGAACCATTCCTGAAGGGTTTCGTAGATGGACTTTACCTTGCCCCATACGTAGTTGATGCAGGAATGGCTGTATCCATTATTGCGGAAATAGTCATAGACATACCTGAAGACACGCATGTCATCAGTGCCAATCTCTTCATTGGTTTTGTCAAGCATCTCATGGTCACAGAGCATCTCGAATAGATAGTCTATCCTTGTGGCAGATTTATAGCCTTCGTCATGAAAGAACAGCCAGAACTCGTCCTGCTGGAGAGCGTTCTCTATTGCGTCCCATTCGGAGGCAATCTCCTGCTGGCGGAGATGTATCTGGTCCCAGCCTTCTTTGGAGTCAAAGTTATTGCGGTTGAGCAGAAGTGCCTTGATGAGCTCTGACGGTGTAAGAGAGATCTTGTCGATGTTCAGTCTCTTGAAGACGTCTATTGGGTCCTGTTCATCAGTGTCATACCAGATGAACTTGACCTTGTCGAGCAGGACATCCTTGAAAGTTTTCTTCCATTCTTCACCCTTACCGCACAGCATTGACTGGTAAGTCCTGCACGCTTGGAACATGTAGTAGAAGTCGATGTTCTTTGTGGAGTCTTCTTCTGTTTTGCTGATGATGTTCTTGAGGAAGTCCTTACTATTTTGACGGGTCTGATAACTGAGATCAAACACATGCAAGCCAAGGCATGAAAGCAGGATGTTGATCGTTGTTAGGCGTTGCTGTCCATCAATGACATGCCAGCCTTCATCCCCATGCCTAACGACAAGAGGCTGAATGCAATAGATTCCTTTCTGACCGTTTGAGATGAATTCGCTGATATCATCAATAAGGTCCCTGACCTGTTGGCTGCTCCAGCGATAGCCTCTCTGATAAAGAGGGACAAAGAATTTATACCCCTTTAGCTGTGCTATTGATTTAGGTTCTATTTTACTCATATTACAGTATCTTTAGTGCTATTGCTGCGCAAGCTTCTGCATCCGCAAGTGCATTGTGATGATTCTTTAAGTCGAAGCCACAACGTTCGGCAATAATATCGAGGTTGTGATGACCTTCTGGCCATACCTGCCGTTAACGAAGGTGCGTTTAAGCAACTCCTCACCGCTGCTCAGATCTTCATTGTCCATCCATTTGCGGTTAAGATTCCCAAAGGTAATCTTTCCCGCATTGTAGATGGTCCCGACAATCCACACGAGTTTATTTGTTTGGTTTAATGCCATGCTGTACGTTTCATATAATTTCTGTTGCAAATTTAGGAAATACTTGTGAACAATATGGACACACATATAACATTTAACTAAACTTGATATTTCATTTTTTCATGATCGACAATATAGTCGGTAAGCTATAGCATTGCCCGCCAAGAAATATCATCTCCCGTCGCCAAGCTCAGTGAATTCTGCCCTGAGGGGATTGCTGGAGAAAGATTTTATCACCCAGCAGGATGATGCCTATGTGGTATATGACAAATTCTTCGACTTATGGTTGAAAAAATACATGAAGTAAGGCCAAAAAGTATCTTAGCATAACTCATTGGAAATCTTGCATTATTCAGAGGGTTGAGACGATGGCTTTGCAAACGTTTGCAAAGCTTTTTCCCCATCTTTTCCATTTTCCCTAATATAGCGTAATGCAAAAGTTCATACATTTGCGGTCGAAAATAACACAAAGAACGAGAACAGTCTTGGTCCAGCATAATGTGCAGGACCTGCTCTAAAAACATAAAACGTAGCATATTTATAACTAACGCAATAATTCTGAAAAGATGAAAAAGTCAACTAAATGCCTATTTGCCCTTTTGTTGATGCTTGGGGCAATGTTGGAGATGAAGGCGGCAGATGTATATCTGCTTACAGCCCAAACAATCAACGGTGTCGTTGGTAAGTATGAAGTGCCAAGCAACCATCAGCTTGCTCCGAACACTTCTTATGGCGACAATGTGTATTCCCTTAAAATCACTTCCATGCCCGAAACGGGATTCTGGTTCCGTATCGGAGTGTCAGGGGGGGGTAATCAGATGCAGCCTAAAGTCAATGGTGATCAGCTGAAGATAAACGAGGAAGGAACACAAAATCCCACCTCTTATTCTATAGAAAGCGACTGCTATGGAAGCAGCAATGCCTGGAAAGTAAGCTATACGGCGGACGAATATGAATATCTCACGGTTAATGTAGACATCACGAATGGCTCGACGCGCCGCGTATGGATAGAAGGAAAGAAAACTTCCGCAGGAGGAAGCGGTGAGCCTGTTGTATGGTCTACAACAGATGTCGAACCGGGTTACTATCTCGTGGGCAATTTCTTCTCGCCATATAATAGAGGTGGAGAATATAATCCGGGAGGCGACGGCGAAAAGATAGACTATACAAACCATGTGTATTTCAAATTCGAAGAGCAAAAAGACAAGAGCTATGCGTTCAGCATCCCGGCATGCCTCACGGCACATGCACAGATCCTTGCTGTTGACGAGTATGACAATAAGATGGTTTACGGACCGGGCGAGGTATTCAACCTGCATGGCGCAAAGGGTAATACCAGCGCATTGCCGTCAACAAACGGAGCTGTGGGAACTATGGGAACACCTACGGCAGGCTGCACTTCCCTTAAAGGCTCCGCAACATTAGCAGAGGACGGCAACTACTGGAATCTCGTGACCCGCAATGACGGAGTGACAGACGACGATGGCATGTATACCTTCAGCTTTAAGCTTGACAAAGACGGAAACCCCTCCGACTGGCAGGTGAAGCATGATGCTACGACACGTGTGACTTATCTTATTGGCAACATGGAAGGGGCTACGGCGCAGCCGCTCTATGATAAGCGTAAAAGTGGTGGAAATGAAGGCGAATTCAGCGACAATATGGAGGCTCCGCTCTATTTTGACGGTTCCAACAGCTATTGGGCAATCGATTATATTGTGAATGACGTATCTACTACAGGGATAAGTGCTCAGGCTATAACGGCAACGCCAGATATTCATGAAACAAAGAGCGTACACAATAATTCCGGAACTCACGATAAACTCTTCTTCCTCGGCAACGGAGGTGTTGACTACAATTCTACCAGCGAGTATCGTGACAAGGTATGGGCTAACCAGAAACCTTTCACCCTTCATCTGCACGGTATAAAAAGAATACAGTATAATCCTAACAAAGGACACAACGATCTGTCGGTACAAGACGGCAGTTACGGTCTGTCGGGCAGTATACAGGTAATCGGCGGTGACGCTAACAATGACGACATCCAGATAGAAACCATGTCTATGATAGGCGATGCTGTGGAAGAAACTTATGATGCAGCGACGGGCAAATGGAACTATGCTTCTACCGCAGGAGACATGGAGTATGATGCCAACGAGCGTTGCTTCTCGCTGACAATATCTACAGTAGGCGATAAATACAAAAATTCGCATTTCAGGTTTGTTGCCAACCATGACGCAGACCAGAACTGGGGCGAGACGGACGGCAATATTACAAGCAATACCGGATTTGCAAGACCTACTTATGATGCCGCCGATGATGGCAACCACTCATGTATGGCTGACGATCCGAACGACGTGCAGTTCCATAAAACGGCGAGAGAGGACGAGGAGGGCTTCGAAAGCACAACTCCTAATCAGAAGGATATCCTCTGGAACCGTCCCGAAGGAATATGGACGGTAAGGTTCTACCCAGAGCTCGACGAGAAAGGTAATGACATCTCTCGCTATACCATATCAGGAACAAAAGTCATCAAGATTCCTTTCACATATTGCGTAGGGAAGTTTATCCGTACATACAGCAACAATGTGGCGATGGCACCTGTCAACGACAACGTGAAAGTGTACGAGGCATATAGATACGAAAAAACGGAGAATGCAAAAGACCCACAATCACAGGGCACGGTTTATCTTCGTCAGCTCAAGTACATTCCGGCAAATATGGGAGTGGTACTCGTAGGGGAAGTGCCTGAGGGAGGAACCTTCTCAGACGGTGACAAACTGGATTTCTCTTTGATGGAAGCACCGGCAGATATACTGGTAGAAGGTGATAATTACAAGGCAGTGTGGACAAAGGCAGACGATTATGTCAATGACGAATGGAACAACTATCTCAAGCCGACAGTCACGGCTATCGACAAACTTGGAAATGCTGATACCGATGCTGATGGAAAAATACTCCATCGTTTCTTCGGCCTTGCAAACTTCCATTCCACAAAATATTACAAGGAGAATCTGACCGGAGACGACTATATCGGTTTCTTCCGCCTTACGCCGAATGGTAAAAGCGGCGCAAACAAAGCTTATCTGAGTATTCCGGCAAATACTGTTATAGACGAAGGAGTAGGAGCGAAGTTCGGGTATATCGACTTTAACGGACAGTTTCTCGGAAATGAGACGGACGACGACCCGAACAATTCGTCGCTTGCCAAGATGGCTATTGTCTTCGACGATGAAGATGATGGCGGAAGCACTACTACTGTAACAGAAGTCAAGCCGAATAGTAAAGACGGCGACGCATCGTTCTATACCCTTCAAGGAGTAAAGGTGTCACGTCCTGTCAAAGGAGTGTATATTCATAATGGAAAGAAAATTATCAAATAAAAAACCAAGGAAATATGAAAAGTTATATTAAACCGGAAGTCAAGGTGTATAAAGTTAGAATCGAGCCTCTTCTTAGTGGAAGCGAAGGTGGACAGATAGAAGCTTCGTTTGTCAAAAAATATAACCCTTCTCTCTTTGATGAGGAAAATGATGACGGAGATACTGGTCGCATCTGCTGTCTTTGGGATGACGAAGACTTTGAAGATTGAATGAAATATTCTGAATAAATGTAGTTTTAATTGCGTTAAGCAATCCGGTTAGTAGTGAGACAATCTGTAAGTAGCTTTAGTGGACATTATCCCTAAAAGCTCTTGCAGATTGTCTCTTTTTCGTTAGAAAAAAGTTTGTAGTACACAGCGGCGCAAATGAGAATCGTAAAACGTTGGCTAGCAAGAAAAACCTTTAGTGAGGGATCAAACTTGGGTTAAAGCAGAAAGTTGTCACCTCCCAATCTCATTATCATTTTACGATAATCACTTTATGATAATCCAAACAAAAGTCGTATCTTTGCATCCGTATTGCGACGTGAGGCCGTACAAGTAATTGTTCTTTGAGACTAATGAACCTCTTATTCCGTGAAGGTTGGTCATGTTGCTGTAAGGATTACACGGACGTTGGTCCACTGGTGGATAGATGGGGTCTAAGTCGGTCGAAGTTATTTGTACAGAACACGGTAAGCCAAAAAGTATCTTAGGATAAATCGTCAACTATCTGAAGACGTGAATTCAACAAGCAAGTGCAGATTTACGCAAGAAGTGATCCAGCCAAAACTGTTAAATGACCATAAACTTACTTTTGGAAAGCCGCTGATTTTCAATATTACTAACGCGTGCGTAAGTGACTTACGCAGCGGTGCGTTCTTGGAGGAATGGAGATTTCTGCCTAATTTTGCAACCACAAACAAAAAGAAAGTAACTCACATTTAAACAACAGAAAAGATGAAAGAGATGAAGAAGATTGCAGAAGGCAAGAATTTCACTGCTTGTGATTTCGGCAAGTTGAATGATCTGGGAGGGTACGTGCTCCAGTTGGGCGACATCAAGATTCCCGGCAAGGTCTTTGGCGGCCAGGCCGTGGGAGCCACAGGTGGAGATTTCTCTTTCCAGATCTATCAGCCTGGACAAGAGGGAGGCTTCTACCACACCCACAAGAACCACGAGGAGCTCTACTTCGTGCTCAGCGGCAAAGGAGAATACCAGGTTGACGGCGTCAACATCCCCCTCCAAGAGGGAAGCGTCGTGCGTGTAGCTCCTGCCGGCAAGCGCACCATCCACAACAATGGCAGCGAACCGCTGGTTGTGCTCTGCGTGCAGTATCGTGGCGCCACCTTCTCTGCCGAGGACGCCACAGACGGCGTGATCCTGCAGGACCAGGTGGAGTGGTAATCGGATCGTGTCGTCCATACGCTCCACGACACGGATTTTATCCATCAGCCATCCTCTTGACAATAAGAGGATGGCATTTGCGTTATTATCATATATGATCAAAAAACAAGTTACCGACCCCGTCTTTCCGCAGTGTCCCATCCGCAATGTGCTCGCGCGCATCGGCGACCGCTGGTCACTGCTCATCCTGCTTGCACTGCAAGACAGCCATAGGCAGATGCGATTCAAAGATCTGTGCCAAGCCATCCCTGACGTGTCGCAGAAGATGCTGGCCTCAACCCTCAAGGAGCTGGAGGCTGATGGCTTGGTGAGCCGCACGGCTTACTCAGAGATACCGCCCCGCGTGGAATACGCCCTCACAGAGCGTGGAGAATCCCTCATGCCGCTGCTCAACCAGCTGGTGAACTGGTCGGTGGAAAACATGAGTGGGATCATGACGAGCCGCAAGAGGTATGCGGACAACAACAACGCCAAGTGATTTTCACGGACAAAGGGACGAGAGGATGGCGAACTTGACGCAAACGTGGTTGTTGCATTTTTTGCAACAACCACTAAACATGGTGCTATTGAAGGAAAAACACAGGTGCACCAAGTGGCTTTCTACAACCCTCGACATGATTATCAGCGAACGAAGAGTTGACATTTTCACTCTGGGTAGTCTAAGAAGCCGACGTGCGACTCCGTGAGAAACCACAGGCCGTCGAAGCGCACGAAGCCCAGTATGGCTATCATGTATCGGTCGTCGAACGAGACGACGGTCTTGTAGCCCACGCGATTCTTGCCCACGGCAAAGAATGTGGCGTAGTTTTTCACGTCCTTCACCACGGTCTCTTCCCGCGGCTCAAGGGGCACGATGTGGTTTTTCTGGAAATAGGGAATGGTCATGCGAAAGCGTCGCTCCATGCTCCCCTCGTCGTCGGCACCCGAATAGTTGCTGAAGAGGTAGCTGGTGCGCTTGACCGGCACCAGGTTGTACAGTTCGAGGAAGCCCTTGAAGTGATGGTCGCCCATATCCTTGTTGCAGGGCGAGTTGGGATCATACACCTTGTCACACTCCTCCCGCAACAGTCCGTCGGGAGCATGCTCGGTGAAGAACCCCTGCGCCTCTACCCCCTCCTCGACGGGCACCATGGCCCTGCCGTCCGAGTAGCAACAACTATCTACAGCCTGTCCCCATGAGACCACAGAGATACACAGCGCGACCAAACCGGCCCATAGTCTTTTCCTTATCATAGCGTCATCACATATAATGTGATACAAAGATAGCCATTAAAAATAAAGTTTCCAAAAGAGCAGGGGGAAAAATATCAATATCCGCGCTTCATAGAGCGTCATGTCAGGGAAAAAACGTATATTTGCATTCTAATCCTCCTCCCAATTTTATTATCATTTTACGATAATCACTTTGTGATAATCCAAACAAAAGTCGTATCTTTGCATCCGTATTGCGACGTGAGATCGTACAAGTAATTGTTCTTTGAGACTAATGGACCCCTTATTCCGTCATGGTTGGTCATGTTGCTGTAATGATTACACGGACGTTGGTCCACCTGTAAATAGATGGGGGCTAAGTCGGTCGAAGCTATTTGTACGGAACTCGGTAAACCCAAAAGTCTTCTCTCTCAGCAATGAACGAGGCAAGGCTATCGCAAGAGTGACCGAAGGGCTTGTGGGTAAACGGCAATGGAGGAAGCGAACGCCCCTCTATAATGGAGGGGATAGACTTGGAGAATATATAATAAAGGTATAGATACGGCAATGAAGAATCCTTTTGTCACAAACGGTTACGCCGGTCCGGAATACTTCTGCGACCGTGTGGAAGAAACCCAGCACATCACAGAGATGCTGACCAATGAGAATAACATGGCTCTGATTTCCCCTCGACGTATCGGAAAGACGGAGCTGATTCGCCATTGCTTTGCCCAGCCAGCCATCCAAAAAGATTATTATACTTTTATCATAGACATCTATTCTACCAATTCCGTTAGCGATCTGGTCAATATGTTCGGCAAAGCCATCATTGAAACACTTCGCCCTAAAGGCAGAAGTGCTTGGGAGAAATTTCTGATGGCCCTCTCTTCCCTACGTTCAGAAATCTCATTCGACATCAACGGAGCTCCAGTTTGGGGGATAGGCATCGGCAACATGGTAAATCCCGAAATTACGCTTGATGAGATATTCGCTTACCTCAACCAAGCCGACAAGCCATGTCTTGTTGCGATCGACGAGTTTCAGCAAATCAACAACTATGCCGACAATCGCATTGAGGCTTTGCTCCGCACCTATATCCAGCGATGCACCAATGCTCACTTCATCTTCTCGGGTTCTCACCGCCATCTGATGGCAGAGATGTTCACATCCCCAGCCCGCCCTTTCTATCAGAGCGTGACACTGATGAACCTGAAGCCACTGGATATAGAGAAATACAAGGAGTTCGCCACAACCAAATTTGAGGAGCACAACAAGCATCTCGACACAGCCATCATCGGAGAACTCTTCGCCCGTTTCGGTGGTGTCACCTCGTACATCCAGCGAGTGATGAACGTCCTCTTCCTCAAGACTCCCGAGCAAGGCACCTGCACGCTGGACATGGTAGATGACGCCATCAACTACAACCTCAATATGGCATCAGACACCTATGAGACCCTTCTGCGCCAGATGCCGGAAAAGCAGCGCAACGTCTTCATCGCTATCTCTGCAGAGGGCGAAGCAAGAAGCGTAAGGAGCGGAGCCTTCGCCAAGAAATATCATCTCCCGTCGCCAAGCTCAGTGAATTCTGCCCTGAAGGGATTGCTGGAGAAAGATTTTATCACCCAACAAGATGATGCCTACGTGGTATATGACAAGTTCTTCGACTTATGGCTGAAAAAATACATGAAGTAAGGTCAAAAAGTATATTTGCATTCTAATTGCGATTGATAAAGAAAGAGCAGACACTTAACATCTTGGCTGATGTTTTCTGCCCCCCCGAGTTTTCGTATTATACATAGAGAATATTTATGACAATTCTTCCAATAAGGCCCTTTCATTCTCAACAATACGTTTTACAAATTCTTCATACGAACTACAATTCTTTGGTATTGCCAAAGCGTACAACGACAAAGAACCTAAGTAACTATCCTTATGCATATTTTGAGAAATAATCTTATTATTCTCACTCTTATAAGGACATATAATGCCACCTTTATTGGCTTTTAACCTATACATATAAGCCATAATCTGATGTACATCATCACGACTAATATCAAGACTATTTCCTTTCACGACAAGTCTTTTATACTTTGCATCAAGTACAAAATCTTTTTTCCAAAAATCAGGAAATCTTTGTCCTCCATGTTCAAAAAGATAAATTGCACCAGTCACTAATTTATTTTCTGGGTGTGTAAATCCTACGTCATACAAGAGAGTGTTTAGATATTCTTCCCATAACCATGCTCCATCAAATAGCACTCCATAGATTCTATCATCATTAGTTCCATACTTGATTTCCTCTTGACGAAGAATTTGAACGCATAGTTTCTGTAAGATAATATATTCCGTATAAAAAGGATGGTGGCAAGGAATAAGATTATTTTGCAAAACCTTCATTCTCTGTAACTATTCAGCGAAAGGGCATGGCGGGGTATCAAGCCT
>ULWU01060939.1_pt1 | contig 14197 bp, 8 predicted proteins | sample 1960661 | NCBI WGS metagenome assembly ULWU01 (sample SAMEA4835821, study PRJEB28245) | human gut metagenome | biome: gut microbiome; material: fecal sample | place: Denmark | collected 2008
CTCTTATTCTCCTTTGACTGCTTTAGAGCTTTATGTTAAACGTTATAACGTTAAGACTACAACACGGACAATACTTCGCAAGGGTTCGTGAAGGAGTCTGTTCCTGTAAAGGTGTTGATTGGCAGCATAGTGTCAAATGCTAATATATCCCTCCTGGTCATATCCTCTACGATATTTGTTTATAGCATCAATGAGGTTTTGAAGAGCAGGAATATGGGTTGCTAGGTTTTTGAATTTTTGGTATTGCGCATTGTACCTTTGTCCTGTGCCATTATTTGCCAATCTCTGTTCTATATCCTTTGGGATAAGGAATGAACTACGCTCTCCTAAGTGGGCATGGAATTCCGTGAGGAAAATGTTTATGCCGGCCAGATCGAAATCTCCGAAATGTATGTAGTGGTTTGGTATGGAGCACAACCAGGAACGGAGGTCTGTGGATTGTGGATAGCGGGAAACGAACAGAAGACGATGGAGGCCCAGCTCGGAAGAGAAAAAGGCTCGCTGTCGGCGAATCTTTCGGAAGTTTTCCATATTTTCGATTCCCACCACAATGACATCCTCTGGAATTACGAATGTCTTCCAGTCCGCAACATACAGGAAACTGCCTTCTTGAGGATCCACCATCCATGGCGATCCGTTCAGCCGACACGCAATAGGTTCATAACTGTTTATGGGAAATCCTGGACATGATCGGACGGCCGCTAGTTTGGAGTTGCCCGTATCTCTCGCCATCGAGGCACGCGAGTCGGAGACGTCGATTTCCAGCACACGGTAGCTTTCGTCCTTGTCGATGAGATATCTTCTCAAAGCCTCTGTGTCTCGCGCCCGATACGATTTTCTTGATCCACGGGCCACTACGGATAGCAGTCCCTCTGCCATCAGTTCGTCAGTCAGCTGCCTGCTCATTTTCGAACCAGCTACTTGCTCGCCTTTCAGCAAGGTTTTTATAGACGCGCTTATTGCCATAAATGATACACTTAATTGAGCCGTTTAAGCAGTTTCTCCACCCTCGTTTTCACACCCTGTTTGCTCAGCAGATACGTGTAGCGGTAGTCGTAGGGGTTGTACGACGTGGGGGAACTGTTGATGAGATAGATGTTTCGCGAATTGGCGAATTGCAAGATGCCTTTGATATTGTTGGGATGCAATCGCCCTATCTCGTCCATCATGCAATGTACGATGAAGTCGCCGCTCTTCTTGGCCGCTTTTTTCTTGAACACATTGATGAGCATGATGTTCACCATCGCTTTCACCAGAATGTCTGTACCATCAGACCCCACATTGTTGATACGCTCCACCCAGAGGGTGTCATTGTCGTTCTCCTTGACGCGGAACTGCAGGCGGAAGGCGTCGCCAAGAGAGACTTTTGGACGGTTGGGCTCGTTCAGTAACTGATGGGCGAGGCTCTTCAGATAGTCCACCACCTTGCGGTTCACCTCGTCGCGATTGTCCCCCGAGAATAGGTTGAGCTCGCCGATGGAGAATTCGTTCTCGACTGTGTAGTCGTGGATAGACATGAGCAGCCGCATCAGTTTGTCGGACGATTCGTTGGCCCTGAGCTCAATGCTTTTGATGACTCCGGCAAAGTTTTTCTCCACAAAGTCGCGATTGATGTCTTGTATCACACGGTCCACGTCCGATCGGCGTTTCATCAGCGCGCCAATCTCCGTCGAGATACGTCCCAGGATGTCCTTGTAGTGTTCGCTGGTACGACGGCGAAACTCCTCTATCTTGTTGTTGTCCATGAAGTCCTGCAGGTCCGCGGCTATCTGCAGAAAGTCGTGGTCCGTCACGGGCATGGTGTTGAAATGGAAAGCATTCTGCGGCTTGAAATTGCGGTTGAACCCAACCACCGCGTCCTTCAGCTTGTCTATCGATTCGCGTTTCTGATTCACCGTGCCGCGCAGCTGGCTCAACAGTTGCTGGCAGTCCTGGCTGGTCGTTGTGGCTTTGTCGTCGGAGAGAAACCCATCAGGCACGAGATGCTCATTCTCTACGATCTGATGATACAGCTTCAGTCCCTCTCGCCTATGGGCGAGATTCTTGCCAACTGCCTTTTGGCGCTCTTCCAGTTCCTGCCGCTTCCTCTCCATTCGCGTTCGCTTGTCCTCATAGCGCTGGCGCATCATAGCGAGTTGCTGTTCTATGTCCTTGATGCTCTTTTTGATTTCTGGCTCCTTGGCAAACAGATTTTGCTCTGCATAGCGATATCTGATCACGTCGGGGCGCTCAGCCTCGATTTTCTCCAACAACGTCCTTAGCCCCTCCAGCGCCTTGCGATATTGTGCAAGCAGGGAAACGTCCACGCCTTTGCCTGCAAGCTCGGCTTTCTGCTGTTCGTCAAGTTGAGCTTTCTGCTTTGCAAACTCCTTGTGCCTGATGGATGCTTCCGCGACCTGCTCCTCTTCGAATGCACGCAGATCGTGATCGAGCATTTTTGCCGACCTGTTGAAGGCGGTGTCGAGTTCTTTGAGTTCCTTCTTGTTCTTGGCCTCCATTTTCTCGCGTCTGTCCTTCTCCTCCTGCACTTTCAGCAGCGCTTCGTTGAAGGCGCGCTGGCGAACCTCTTCCTCTTTTTCGATGAGTTTCTGCTCTTCCATCTCCAGCTTATGCTGCTGGTTTTCCAGATTCTGTCGCTTGGCGGGTATTTGGTCTTCCTCTACTCTTAGCAACGTCGCTTGTTCGCGAAGCGGTTTGATCTCTGAGGCATATTTTTTCCCGAGTTTAGAGATCTCGTCCTGAAGTTCAATGGGCAGTTGGGAGAGTTGCCGATTGATCTCCCGCACCTCCTTTTCCAGCGCCTTCTTCTCCTCCCTATACTCGTCGGGCGTATGATGCACGGAGTCTATTTTGTCCAAGTTGAGCTTTACGCCAAAGAAACTGTCAGAAGCAGTATCCCTCTGAGGCTCAAGACCCTCGGCGTAGAGGATGCGCTCCTCATCGACCACCTTGCCTATGGTGTGCTCCCAACCTTCGGCATTGGCGCAAAGCCAATGGTAGAGCGAACCCTCCAGGTGGGCCAGCAAACCATCGATCTTCGCTATTTGGCCACGCACCTGGTCGCGCCGCCCTTCCAGGCGCTCCTGCTCGCAACTGGAGGCTTGCCTCAGTTCGGCCTCTTTCGCCTCATATTGGGCGGTGATCCGGTCGGTCTGGCTTTTCACGGCATTTTTCTGGACCGCATTTTCTTTCTCGGCCATAGCCAACTGTTGCAATTGTTCCCCCACCTGCTTGATGTCCTCGGCCCGAGGATGCCACTGGCGGAGTTCCCTCCATGCGCTGTCAGCTCTGTGTTGATCTGCCGCCAACATCTCCAGCCGTTCGTCAGACTCATGTCGCCAGTCGTTGAAGGCCTCCGTGAGTCGATTCCTGTTCTTGGTGCGCTCCTCTTCCAGGCGCTTGCGCTCCGTCTGCTGTGCGGCCTGCTTCTTATAGTATGCCTCTTTCTGAGCATTCTCGAACGCCTGATGAGCATTTTCCAGTTTTCCTCTGGCTATGTTGTATTTCTCCTCTATCGAGGCGTGCGTCTTCAGAAGGTCGTCCAGTAGCATCTGTTTCTCGGCAGCCTCCAGCTTGGTCGCCTCCTCGCGGTGGGCAAGGGCGAGCTTTTCCTCTATGCCCATGGCCTCAAATTCCTTTCTTGTCTGCGCTATCTCTTTCAGCTTGTTCTTTTTTGCACCCAACTCCTGGTTCCGAGCGTCTCTCTCTTTGCCATATTCGTCGGCGAGCTCCTTCTCTTTCGCGCGCTCCTTGCCGATGCTCGTCTTGAGTTCTGCCTCCTCGGCTTCCAAGAGCGGGATCTGCTGTTCGCTTTCTGCCACGGCATGATTCAGCCCGTGCCATACGTTCAGCAGTTGTTGGTCGAGCGCCACAATCTTTCTCCCCTGTTCCGCTATCTTCTGCGCTTGCTGGCGCACGGGGTAGTTGCCGTCTCGTGTCTGACGAAACCAGCAGTCTATCTCGTCATACTCGCGTTCGAAGTCTGTCACCAGTCGTCGGTAGGTCTGCAGGTCGATGGGGAGGTCCTCGTCCGTCATGGACTGGATGATGGTGGTCTTCACGAAGTCGGCGTCCAACTTGGTGTTCAGAAACACGTTTTGGATACTTCGCGGGATGTTCTGATAGTGTGCGCTCTGCACCAGCGCGTAGCGCGTGTATTTATGGTCGCGTGTGTTGCCGAAAATGATGTCCCTGAACATCACGCCCGAGTCGATCCTTGCCGAAACCGCCACCTGCTTGCCTATGCGCTCACGGATCTTCACCCAGTCGCTCAGCACCTGCTTGTCCTCGCCGATGAGCCATTCACGCTGATAGGGCGCGTCGATGAATCGCCATGAGGCCCGTCCCTGATAGCGGCTTACCAAAATGGTGTAGGACCCGTTGTCGCGCATCACCTCGTAGAGTATGTGCGAGTTGGACTGGCGAAAATAGAACTCGTCAAACGTCTTCTGTCCCTGCTGGATGCCCAGGCGATGCTTGTCGGCATTGTAGAAGAAGAGCAACGCTCTCAGCACGGTACTTTTTCCCACGCCCTGCGTGCCCGTGAAATGCACATTGCCATCCACCGAAATCTCCGCGTACGGGATGTTGGCGCTGTTGATAAATATGATTTTATTCAGGTGTTTCATCTTCGTTGGCTATTTGAATCATGTTGACCAGCTCCTCGGCATAGTGGAAGGCGGAAGTGACCTTGTAGGTCTCGTCCTGCTCGCTGACGCATTCGGTAAACCCCATGCCCATCATCTCCTGAATCAGCTTGTTTACGATCTCCAGATAGGAGCCTATGCCGTATTTTCTGAACAGATGGCCTGCCTTCTCTTTTAGTTCAATATCCAGGCTTATCTGCTCCACCAGATGGCTCTTGCGAAACTGGTAGCCAGCGGCGAACGACTGATTGTAGCACTTCAGGAAGTCCAGGTAGTCGAGCCACTTTGAGAAACTGTCTAGCTTCTGTTCGATGGACTGCTTTCCCTCGCCTATTCGCGAGAAATAGAAATAGCCATTGCCAGCCTCCAGCCGAAGGCCGATCTCCTTGAAGTAGTCGGCGTAGTCTTCGTAGTTTTCCTCTATGTCCTCATATAGATGACGGGTGGAGGCGTCCGCGCTGTCAACCGAGAGAAACTCTCCCCGGCTCAGTCGCTCATATATCTTTTGGGTGTTATTTCGCATAGATGATTGGGTATTCAATGTCTTGATAAGTCGCATATCTCCCCGTCGTCCGACATTCGTCCGGATGGAGGATGACCAGCTGGCAGAAGAGGGCAGCATGGTCTTCGAGACTGCGTTTCGTCTTGTAGTCGTATCTCAGGATGAAGTCAAACAGATTGTGGCTCGACGCAGAAAAAGCATTCCACACCTCTGTAGGATCCACCTCCTTCAGTCTCAGCGTATGCTCCTGTAGGTCTTCGTCGGTCAGTGGTTCCGCCTCGGTCCTGGCCGTCTTCTTCAGTCCGTTGCGCTCTGCTATCCGCCTCAGAATGGCCGTCGCCTGGTCGTTCTCCCTTAGCATTTCCAGCGAGAGGCGGATCCTGCTGTATTGTCGCGACTCCATCCAGACGGGGTTGTTGCTTTCCAGGACCTGCAGCAGATTGGTGTCCGTTTTGATGAGCAGCTGGTCCTGCAGGTATTTCAGTTTGCGTATTTTCTTGTAGAGCTGGTTCTGTTGTTCTATCTGGTTGATATAGATGATGATCTGCCTATCTATCTCCATCAGCGCATGATAAGCCTCCACAAAGTCGTGTTTCACGTCGCTGTACGTCTTGGCCATGTGGGGATCGTTGGCCATGAGGAAGAAAGCCTGCTCGTTGTCGATCAGTTTCTCACACTCCTGTATCATCGCTCGGATGCTATGGCTCTTCTCGTCCATATTCTGCAGCTTCTTTTTCTTGATGACGTAGTTGGGCTCTTGCTTGTAGGCATTGTCCATATTGCGCTTCAAGTCCACGACATTCTTCAGGGTTCTGAATCCTGTCTTTTTCAGCAGTTGCCGCACGCTGTCTTGGTAGCCTGCCTTTCGGTTGATGTTGGTCTCTTTCAGGTAATAACCTATATACTCTTTCAGCGTATTGATACACTCCTGGACGCTCAGCACGCTGATTTCCTCGTTGACGTTCAGCACCTCCTCGAAAAAGTTGAGGTAGTCGCTCTCGATCTCTATCGTATTGCCCGTTTCGACCAGCACCCCGTAGTCAATGAGCCTTCTGAGACGCATCTCGTTTCCCCCGACGAGCTCCAAAGCCACTCCTAACGGAAACTTCATCAGTTTTCGTTTCTCAAACATCTCGCTCAGCAAACCTTGCTCGCGCGACAATGTTTTGGTGAGTTCTTCTATCGTCCTAAAATGAGAGAGTATCTCCATGGGCCATCGTGTTGTTTAAGTCTTTTCCTGCGAGAGCGACTCTTGTCCAGGCCTTTTGGTCTGGTGACTTCTTGTCGCCCTCACTTGCAAAGGTACGCATTTTTTTGAGACTTCTATAGCGGTCTTTTCTGTTAATTATGTCCAAATTCCGTTTTTTTTCTCAGCGTTTTATGGATGCTACACTTTTTGTTATTATCTTTGTGTTCCAATAATGATAATTCTTGAAAAGAAAAGTCATAAAGCGAAGTAAAAAGCAGTCAACAGATTATGGATGAGAAATATAACAAACAAATCGCAGATTCAATTAAGTTCTTTTGGGATACTAAGAAGAAACAGGGGAATGTGCTTGCTGGCAAGCAGCTAGATGCATTCTTGGCACTGCTCACCCAAGTTGCTGTTGACGCAGGTGTACCAAAAGCTTGTGTCTGTTTGAAGAACAATCACATACCTGGCTATTATCGAGCAACGAAAGATTGGGATTTGATCATAGTATCTCCGAAGAAGAATCTGATTGCTGCTATTGAACTTAAATCGCAGATAGGGTCATACGGAAACAATCTGAATAATCGTACAGAGGAGTCTCTTGGTTCTTCTGAAGATTTTTGGACAGGATTCCGTGAGCATGCTTTCACGTGTAATCAATCACCATGGCTTGGTTATTTGATGGTGGTCGGCAAGGATAAAGAAAGTACGCATGCTGTAAAAGTAAGTGAGCCCCACTTTCCTGTTCGTGCAGAGTTTAAGAACTCAACTTACCTTGACCGTTATCGTATTCTTTGCCAGCGTCTTGTATTAGAGCATAAGTACAATGCTGTTGCTTTGATTGCTACAGAAAACAAGAATAGCTATGAGAGCCTTGCCGAAAACATTTCAATCGATACTTTTATCAATTCATTCAGAGGATATCTTTTAGGATTAGCAGATGAATTCAAATAATACATACGGAATAAGATCCAATGGAGGGCAGCACGGTGATGTTTTTACAAAGCCAGAGGTTGTTGAATTTATGTTGGACGAGGCTGGTTATAAAGCATCGGACAATCTTTCTTCTATCTCCATCATGGAGCCTTCATGTGGTGAGGGAGAATTCATTATAGAGATTATCCGGAGGTTAAAACAATCCTCTTTGACTTTTGGTTTTAACTTGAATGAGGCTTATCATAAGAGTGTATTTGCGTCTGACATAGATGCAGTCAAGATAGCTGTTTGTACCAATCGCATCAAGACAGAGTTCCCGGAGATTATACATCCCGAGCAGAACCTGTTTGTAGAGGATTATTTGTTGAGTTCACACAAGCCAGTTGATATTATTATGGGTAATCCTCCTTACATTCGTTATGAGGAAATACCTGGGGATAAGTTGGCTCAATATAAAAATTTTCCCACATTCTACTATAGAGCCGACGTGTATGTTCCTTTCTTCGAAAAATCATTGACTCAGTTGAATCCTGGGGGCAAGCATTGTTTTATCTGCGCTAATCGATGGATGAAAAATCAATACGGTAAATTGCTTCGAAAACTAGTTGCTGCCTATTACTCCATAGAGAAGATTATCAATATGGAGAGTGCGGATGCCTTCCAAGAAGATGTGTTGGCTTATCCTGCCATAACCATTATTAGCAATAAGGCAAAGGGCGAGAAACTACTATATGCAAATATATCTAGCATCGCATCGTTGAAAAATGCAGAATATGTGAGCTACGACTCACCAAAAGATGAGGATTGGAGTAATGTTTTTAACGCCCAAGAGCATGAGCTTAGCCTAATTGAGGACCAAAAATTCAAGATAGGAATTGGTGTAGCAACAGGAGCTGACAATATATTTATCTCTAAAGAGTTGAAAGGTAAGGTAGAAGACGAACTTCTGCTTCCTGCCATCAATGCGAAAGATCTTAGTGGAGACAAAATGACATGGGGTGGAAGATACTTCTTGAATCCATATGATAAGAATGGCAACCTGATTTCTCTTGATTCCTACCCTCATGCAAAGGCCTATTTAGAGAGTTATAAAGAACGCTTGGCTGCACGACACAAGGCTCGTAAGAATCCGTCTAGATGGTATGGTACAATTGATTCCGTGTCTTCCACATTGCAGCATTCTCCAAAGATTTTGTTGCCAGATATTTCAGGTAACAGATATGTGTTTGTTGACGAAGGAAACTATTATCCTCAGCATAACATTTACTACATTACGGGAAATGAAATGCGCCAGCTGAGAATACTAGCAGCTATTCTAATGTCTGAATTTGTACGCAACCAGTTGGACAACCTTACCAATCACATGAATGGTGGTTATGCGCGCTGGCAAAGTCAATATCTTCGTAAACTCCATGTTCCAAATGTTGAGCACATTCCATCAGAATTGGCAGATTCTCTCTTGAAATGCTATGAAGATAATAACGTTTCTGGGATTAACTATTATGTCGTCAGGATCATTTCAAATGAGAAAGAAAATCCAGCTACAAAAGCAGTAGTTAGGCCCAAACCGAAACAATTAACACTCTCGTTTGAGTAGTCATTAAATGCTACAGATGAAGGGCGTGTGGTTGTCTTGTGTTGGCAATTTGTTGTATATGTAGCTCAATATGGAGGATAATGATATGATTGGGAATTATTACGGATGATTTTTAGAATAGTTTCCGTAGTATTAGCAGGAGTTTCCGTAGTTGTTTCCGTAGTGTCGGTAGAGGATTCCGTAGTTGTTTCCGTAGTATCCTTGATGTTTCTTTCCAGTTTTAGGCAAGTTTCGATTCTATCAGGATTACTCTTTTCTTGGAGTTGTTGACTTTTCCGTGGACTGTTGTGGCAGGCGTATGCGCATGTTTGAGGTAGAACTTCCATCCAAGGTAAGCGCATGCGTTTTTGAAAACGTTAAACGTTAAGACGTTGATAGGGCGGGGTTGACAGACTAATGAGCCAGAAGAGTGAACGGATATCACCGGAATTGGTGAACGAGTATCACCGGAATACGCATTCAACATAAAACTCATATTTTTCAGTTTTATTTGCCATAACCGGCAATATCTACAATAAATATATAACCTTGGTTGCGGGCTTTGTCGCACCATTTTGGGGCAAAAGGCTCTGGCTTTTTATAGTTGAATTTTGCGGGATTTTTAAAAAATTCCTTCTCTTTTCTTTTATCTGCATCCAATGTGTCTTGGTAAGACCAATAGAAAACATCGCTGACAAAAAAGCCAGTCAATAATTCTATATTATTGGTTCTCATACGGTGGTCTATACTGCTACTTCTGGATAGTTGACCAACAATGCTTCCATTATGAATGATATTATATGTAGTAAATTGCTGACCAAATTCGGTCATACCTATGTGACGTTTTATTACTACAGGATCATTTTTGCGCACATTATATGCGATAGCTTTATTACCATTAAAATTAAATCTAGCATTAAATCCAATACTATAATTGTCAAGTCCAACATTTCTTTCCCTTATTCCCCATTGGTCTTCAAGGCTGGTAAAGCGCTGCATGTTTTCAATAGCCCTTTCTCTATTGCCTTTGTAAACGAAGAGATATTTTTTTGCACGAGTATAAGCAACATATAGCAGTCTTCTCTCTTCCTCAATTTGTTCTATGTCTTTAGGGGAGAGGGGAATAGACTCATCAATATCTTCTGTCGGGTTAAAAGGAAGAATAGACTCATCAATATCTTCAGTCGGGTTAAAAGGAAGAGACGTTACAGATGGTGTTATAATGACAGCATCAAACTCCAAACCTTTCACTTTATGCATAGTGGTGAGCACTACATTAAGCTGTTGGTCTAATAATATACGTCTGTTTTGGAACCGCTCATCGTCATATAACTTATATAATTGTGGATTGTCTTCTTTTAAGGTCTTCCTAATACTATCAGCCATATCCCCATAAGTATGTGATTTCTCATCTGTTGATGCGAAATCAAGATAATCGAGTATTAGTACAAATGCAAAATCCATATAGAATGAGTCCCAATTAGGACGTTGACTCATCCAATATGCAATTTTTTCCTTCAATTCATATTCTGTTTGGTTATTCTCCAGTTTGATCTTCTTATTATATTCTGTATCCAGTAGTGTGAGTACAGCAAAGATCTCACGCATTCTATATAACTCACATGTAGAAGCACCTTGTATTCTGATTCTAATACCAGGTAGATTAAGGGCTTTTATAAGTGAGTAACCGTGATAGACTTCGTTATTCGTTCTGAAGAACACGGCCAAATCAGTCACACCTTGTTCTTTTAACCACAGAACGTATCCTCCAAAATCCTTTGACCAGTCCCTGCTGTCTTGATAAATATACACATACTCTGATTTTGGTTCGTTTTCTATATTCTTCTTGCATGGAACTGGTATATGAGAAGTTTTTGGGAGAAAACGACTCGCTTCTTTGAGAATCTTAGGATATGAACGATAATTAGTGTTCATTGTCATTTTCTTAGGACGTAAAATCTTATAAAGCTGTTCATAATAATAATTCGGATCCATAGATTCTTTTTTCTCAAATCCATATATACTTTGGTCTTTATCTCCAATTGTAAAGAACGTGAGGCCATAATAGATTTTTTTTAGCCCAAACATAGCATCAAGTCGTGTTTGAGTAATATCTTGGAACTCATCAATAAATACATATTGAAGATCTGGCATTGCAGCACGAACGTCATTTGGCTTCTTTTTTATTGTATCGAGTAGTACTCCTTCCCACTCATTCATTTCACATCCAGAGAGTGCGGTATCTCCGCACACTCTTTTAGCAAAACTGCTGAAAGTGTATACATGTAATTGACTTGCTGATCGACTCAATCCTAACGATGCAAATAGTTTAGTCAAACGAGTTCTTAGCTCAATAACTACGGCCCTGTTATAAGCCAACACTAAGATGCTCTTAGGATTTACATGTTGATGGTATATTAGTTTTGCACATTTTAATGTCAGAACATGTGTTTTCCCTGATCCAGGACCCGCTTCAACGTTAATATTTTCATTTGAGTTCTCATTGTAGATGGCCCTTTGCTCAGGATTTAATAGTTTTTCTGCCTCTTCTATTGCCTTGGCATAAAGAGCTTCCCAAATAGGATCAGACTCTTCGTAGTATTTGCTTAATAAGGTTCTAAAGTCCTCGGATTCTTTTAGTGAAAAATACGATCCTATCAATTCTTGGAATTCCTGTTTTGAATGAATCTTTGTTGTGAGAACGTCCATAACGTATAAGCGAAGATTCCTGATTTCTATAGCTTCATCAAATGCGACTTTGTCTTGATAATCTTTCGAATCTTCTTCAACGTTCTCAAAAATTACTTTTTCAAAATCACCCGTTGTATATATCTCAATGCCGGTAGGAAGTAATGCATCCGTAGCGATGTATGCCATTCCATTTAGAAACCGTAGAAGATTCTCGAAATATACAAATCCTTTGTGTTCAAATCCCAAATCAATGGCGGCGTCAGACCAACGAATTGTAGCGTTTTGGCGTTTATTGATATATTCCAAGGTTTTCAAACAGTCGGCCTGAAAATCATTTAAAAAATCTTTCCATGTATTTTCCTCTACTATTACAGATTGAAGAACACATTTTTTCTGTGTGTCTATGAATGATTTTACTTTCACATCAGGAATGATTTCCAATAATGTAATGATTTGTCTCAGATGTTTCTTGTATAAATCATTATGGTATGATCGAGCAATGGACAAGCCTTTATTTTTTTGTCTATCATTCTCGTTATACCAAGTCATGTATTTTTCTGTATACTTCTTGCCATCTTCATCAGTATTGATGACCGTCTTTACAATTTCTTCTAGCGTATCTGATTTTTTAATGAATTGACGAAGATCGGAAAGAGTATAATTCTTCTCGATTTTTAACCCATTATTCTGTAAGAGTAATCTTGTAGCATTCAATATGACATGGAATGCTACATCATGTGAATTCTCGCCCAGCAAGTATGATATTTCACTCAGTCTAGTGAATGCAATGCGGCATCGAATTTCCTCTTCTATTCGAATGATTTTAAATTTCTCGCACCAAATCAAACTATCTAGCAGTTTTGCTGAAGGCATAGATAGAATTGCTGCAACTTCCTGAATAGAGACTTGAATATTTGAATTTTGTTGTTTTCTTTGAATTTGTCTCAACTCTGCCAAAATAGCTGAAGCATGAGTGGCGCTACTTGATGCAGAAAGCCTTTTGACTCTTTCTTCTAACGACTCTTCATTTGGATCTGCTGAATTATGATCAAGAATTGTAATATTAATATGCGCAGGACTTAAAAATCCCATTTTGATTCTTCCCATTCGCTCAAGCCAATACTGGCCAAGTTTGAAGTCTGTAAAGTCATGATCGAACTGTCCACTAGCCCATAATGTATTTGGAACTACTACAGGATATTTTTTTGTTTTATCTATTGGCTGTATTTTTGTAATGTACGAATTAATAGCTACTCTTATCTCCTCAAGGTTTTTCCAGCTTAGAGTGCTTTGGAGAAGCTGCTCTTTAGCTTTCTTGATGTCATCCTTTGAGCACAGGCATAAGGTTGGTATAGGAGTTGATTCACTAAATCCTGCGTTTATATACATTTCTTTGTTTCTTCCAGCTCTACCAACTTCCTGAAGATAATCTTCCATTACGCTTGGTGGCATTAAATGGACAATATAGTGAATGTTAGGTATATCCATGCCCATGCCAAACGCTTTTGTTGCACAAAGTATATATAATGGATCATTGTCATCTTTGAATCTGGTATATGCCTCTTCTCTATCATCTCCATCCATGCCGGCATGGAAATAGCCTATTGCTTGTGTTGACAATTTTTCACTTAGGATTCCAGCTTTGTGCAATTCGTCTGCTAGAAGCAAAGCCATTTCTTCACATTGATTTCTGGTTTTACAGAAAACAAGCATTCGGCTCTCTTGAGCTTTGATGTTGTGTTCTTTTATATAGTCAACGATTTCTTTCAAACGATGCGGAATATCATGAAGCACCTCTTTGAATTCCATCTTTATGTGGCTCCTGATAGGATTGTAAATCTTCTTGTCATTTTCTTGACCCAATCGCTTTACGGGAATTATACTATTTATTTGTTCATATATCATGTCGGTCACTGTTGCTGAGAACATTGATATACACATGTCGTCGCCATAAGTATCCTTAAACTCCTTACACATTTTTGTAACATTTAGATACTCGGGACGGAATTCCATTCCCCATTGTGAAATACAATGAGCTTCATCAAATACCATGTACTCAAGTCCATGATCATTTGCCATTCTAGTGGACAAAGCATTTAAAAAGCCTCTTGAACGGAAACGTTCAGGAGTGACATAAAGAATCGCTATTTCGCCACCATTAATTTTTCTATATATACTCTTGACTTCTTGGTATGATCTGTCTCCGTTTATATAATCAACATTGGAGATAAAGCCTTTTTCTCCAAGTTCTTTCACCTGATCTTGCATCAAAGCCTTCAATGGAGTTACTACAATTGACAGTTTGTTTGTGTATGCAGCATTGTAGAGCGCAGGCCCTTGGAACAAAACAGATTTACCACCACCTGTAGGAAGTGAGACGAGATAGTTTTCTTGTCTTTTAAGGATATATGGAATGATTTCCTCTTGAATAGGGCTCCATTTTTTTCAGGATCATGCTCGGGATTTACTAATACTGAGAATATAAGATCTTTAGCCTTTTCGATATCGGAATCGTTTTCATAAATGGATGAGCTATCCGTAAAGAAAGCCTTGCTAACATTTAGTGAATCGTTAAACTCTTCCTCTTTGGTCCATAATTGTTTTACCCCATAAGACAATAGTTCGTTAAAATTTGAGTATATGGCTACGCAGCC
>ULWU01045202.1_pt1 | contig 14145 bp, 9 predicted proteins | sample 1960661 | NCBI WGS metagenome assembly ULWU01 (sample SAMEA4835821, study PRJEB28245) | human gut metagenome | biome: gut microbiome; material: fecal sample | place: Denmark | collected 2008
CCTCCCCCCGCAACAACAACAGAACCTTGCCTAGCATCACCCTCATTAGCTTGAGCAGTAACTTCTATAGACCCGTTACCATTACCCGAATTAGGTGAGGTATTTATCCAATTAGGTTTTGATATATACAAATAGTTTTAGTAGTATTTCTAAGACTATTTGCATAAGTCTTAGAAGATACTAACGATTAATAACACGTACACCTAACACTATCCAAGGTATATCAGGTTGTCCATCACCGTGTATAGCAAGATTATTTAAAACTCCTATAGCAGCGTTATTTAAAGTTACAACTATTGCATTTTTAACAGTATCAACTTCAAATTCTATGGCATTTGTAAAGTTAGCTTCAACTTTAACTATTTTCTGATTACCAATATAAATAGTTGCAGTATCATTAACTAATACTCCTGTCTCTCTAGTAGCATAAATAACTTGCGGTTTATTTCCGATTTGATAATCACCAAACGGAGGGAACGTCCATTCTCCACTAGAACCTGTAGTACCTTCGGCATTAACTATAGACATAGGATCAGGATTTCCGGGAATTTGTGTTATATCAACACTTTTAGAAATCCCCCCCCCCTTAACAGCTATAGCAGTACTACGAGGTTTCATTTGTGGATTCCTAGGAGCAGTAATATCAATTGAACCATTGTTACTACCACTGGCAGGACTATAATCAACAAAATCTTTCGTAGCCATATTTAATTAGATATTTGTTTATACGACAAAAGGTCTAATAGGTACCTTAACACCTATTAGACCCATAATCAAATCAACAGACGACTTACGAAATAGTCCAAGCGGTATTCGTAGTAATCGTTATCTGTTTAGTTTCTCCCGCAGCAGCGAAAGTCAATGCAGTCGGAGATACAGTCAAAGTAGCATCACCAGCAGCTTGAGTTACAGTGTATTTCTGACCATTTACGGTAATATTACCGGTACGAGTGTTAACCGTCGGGTTAGCAGCAGCGGTAAACGTAATTTCGAAAGCGTAAACATCATCTGCTCCCGGATCACCTTCAATCTCAGCACCAGAATTGTATTCTTTTTCATTTACAATCAATTTACCGGCAGTCAACCATTCAGAAGCGTCAGAATCAACAGCAAACGTAATAGCAGCTAAGTTGGAGTTACCAATGAACTTCTTAGCTTCACCACCTTTAACGAAAGCTAATGATTGAGTAGTAACGTCCCAAATCGTAGAACCTTCCTGCTGCAACGTAACGTCTTCAGTCAAATCTTCAACAGTAACAGTAATCAAACCAGAACGTCCGTTACGACCTTTATAAACCGGAGCAGTAACATCTACTTGAGAATTACCAGTTCCCTCAACAGCACTCAAAGTGATCCAACTCGGTTTAGCTTTCAAAGCATATCCGGCACGCATAACAGGTGCACCAACTCCATCAACTAAACCACCAATTTCAACAGCAGTTGCTCTTTCATTTAAAGCAGAATCTCCAATCATAATGATAAAAATTTAATTATTCGTAAAAAAGTTTGAAGTTCCGCACGCCCCACAAACTATTCCCCTACTGGGGTCTGCAAAGCGTAGCGGAACATTTAAAAGTTTAAGAAACAGTCCAATTAACATTAGAAGTTACTTTGACAGTTTGTGTACCACCAGCAGCTTCAAACGTTAGACTAGTTTTATCAAGATTCAAATAAGGATCTTGTTCAAACGTTGCAGTGTAAGTAGCATTTCCAGTAACAGTAACAGTTCTGCTAGCATTCGTATTACCATCACTCCATTTAACAAAGTGATAACCGGCAGACGGTGTAGCCTTTAATGTAGCAGTTGCACCATAATTGTAAGTACCACTTCCACTAACAGTACCACCTGCACCCGCAGTTACAGTCAGTGTATAACTGTTAATTTGCCATACAGCATAGTAAGTAACATTACCAGTAACTTTGGTAGTTGTGCTTACATTAACAGAACCACTAGCTGACGTAGACCATCCCTTAAAAGTATATCCAGTTCTTGTAGCAGTAGGAAGAGTTCCTAAAGCGTCATTGTAATGGAATGAACTACTAGACTTGCTAGGAGTACCACCATTACCATTCCAAGTAACCGTATAATTCTTATAAGTTGCAGTCCATCTAGCGTACCAAGTCTTATTAGAAGTAACCTTAGTTGTCGTAGTTAATTCAGTACCACCAGTAGCGGCAGCAGTATCGAACCAACCTGCGAACGCATACGTATAAGTATTATCCGCGGCTCTTGAACAAGTAGGTAACGTTCCAATAGCTTCATTATAAGCTTTAGTTATAGATGAAGAAGAAGGAGTACTACCACCATTAGCGTTAAATGTAAAGGTGTACCTATTAACAGCTCTGGTCACATAAGCATAATAAGTAGCAGCACCTGTTACACTCGGTGTTTCTAAAGTTAATGAAGAACCAACCTTAGTTCCACCACCGTTAGCAGCAGTATACCAGCCTTGAAAAGTATAAGTGTACTGAGCATTATTTAAAGGCATAGTCAAAGTACAAGAGCCTTTCGACCCATAAGCAACAGATTGACTAATCCTATTCAAAGACCCGTATGTTGTTTGATAATTTATTATATAACTCCGTTTAGTTGCAGTCCAATGTGCATATATTGTAGTATTACTTGCACCCATTGTCGTATTAGCAGTAACTTGTGTTCCACCGCTAGCAGCAGTATACCAACCCGCAAATGCATAAGTAAATTCAGCATCCGAATTCTTAGTAGGCGTCGGCAAAGTACCATAAGCACTTCCATATTGAACGCTCTTAGAAGCAGGACTTACTGCATTACCACCATTAACATTGTAAGTTAAAGTATAACTATTAATAGACCATTGAGCATAATAGGTAACAGTACCAGTTATCTTAGTAGTAGATGAAATCTTCGTACCACCACTAGATGCCGTGTACCAACCAAGGAATGTATAACCTGTTCTAGAACAAGTCGGAAGAGTACCTAATTCTGAACCATACGTTTTAGTAATAGTTGATGGGCTAGGAGTACCACCACCGTTACCATTGAATGTTGCAGTGTAACTTCTAAGAGTAGCAGTCCACTGAGCATAATAAGTAACGTTTCCTGTTACAGTAGTAGATGCAGATATTTGAGTACCACCCGTTGCAGCTGTAAACCAACCTTTAAATGTATAAGTGTATTGAGCATCAGCAGCTCTTGTCGGAGTAGGCAATGTACCTAAAGTAGAACCATGAGTCTTAGTAGTTGACGTAGGATCTACAGTTCCACCATTAGGATTCCAAGTTACAGTATATGACTTAAGAACAAATACCGGAGTAATATGAGTATTAGCAGTAATGTTAGAAACTGTCAGAGGATTAGTAGTAGAACCATTAGACCACTTACTAAAATTATAGCCAGTACTTGGAGTAGCTGTCCAAATAGCAGAACCACCGTATTCTACACTAGACTTATTAACGCTCGCTGTACCACCAGTTGAATTAGCAGTAGTAGTTGTGAAAGTCTTAATTGTAAACTTAGCAGTTAAGCTGATATTGGCAGTAACAGCAAATGTATATGAAGCATTGCTAGATACTTTAGTTGTTCCATTGTACCAACCAGCAAAATTATAAGCAGCCTTAGGAGTTGCAACTACAGTAGCATTAGCCCCGTGTTCTACAGTTTGACCAGCAGGACTTATAGTACCTTTGTTCGTATCCTCAGAAGTTGCATTAACAGTGTAGCTCTTAATCTTATATTTAGCAACAAGAGTTCTATTAGCAGTTAAAGTAACACTAAAAGAAAGACTTGTAGAAACAAGATTAGAGCCTTCATACCAACCAACAAAATCATACCCAGTTGGAGCAGCTTTAGCAGTCAATATGACTTGTGTGTCACGATAATAAGTTCCTTCTTTAACTCCACCTGTAGCGGATGAACCAATAGAACAATCACCAACATTTGTAATAGTAGTTCCTGAACTATTAGTAGTTAAAGCTGAAATCTTAATAGTAAACTTATCAGCTTCTACTTGAGTACAATTAATAGTTTTCGTAATACCGCTGACTGAAACAGTAACAATAGTTGTTCTGCTTGCACCGGTATTCTTACTCGCAGTTAAACCAACCGTTTTATTACCCGTACCACTCCTAGCGGCAGGGGTAAGCCAAGAAGCAATAGTCATCTTAGTACCCCCTCCCTAATTATGAAACCGTCCATTCGACGTTAGAAGTAATATTAACAGTTTGAGTTCCACCAGCAGCTTCGAAAGTAAGAGAAGTCTTATCTAATTCGAGATATGGATCTTGAGTAAACTTAGCAATGTAAGTCTTATCCGCGTCAATAGTAACACTTAGAGTTACATCGTCAGAAACCTTAACTCCATCTTTCCACCAACCGCCAAAGCTATAACCCTCAGCAGCTGTAGCATGAATAGTAGCAACAGTACCATCCTCAAATTCAGCAATTTCAACTTCTAAATTAGATTCTTTATTGATACCAACACCACCTTGAGCTACACCTTCATCTTCGGTTTTAACTGTAAGTGTATAATGTGTGGGTTCAGGAATAAGATCACATTCAATAGTAACCTTAATGTTTTTCTCAACCACAAAGCTATACTGATTGTTACTGTTAAGAGTGATTTTAACACCATCAATAAGCACTTTATTCAAAGTATAACCCGGACTTACATTAACTTTAATCGTACAAGTATCACCATCATTATAAGTACCAGCACCTTCCATTGTAGCACTTCCATTAGGAATAGCTTCATAGGTAACTTGGAATTTATCAGGAGCATCAACCTCAAAACGAGCTTCAATAGATTTAGAGTCATTCATGACAATATCACGTGAAGTAGTCGAGGGCGCACCCGAATCAGTCCATTCCTTAAAATGATAGCCGCTATCTGCTAATGCTTCTACAGAAATGGTAGTTCCGTCAACAATATTAGAGTAAGTCTTTGTGCTACTATAATAGTCGCTCCAACGTCCATTGATCTTTGCACGACATTTACCACCCGTTCCAGCAGTAAGAGTTAGCGTTCGCATGATCACTTGGTCGAACGTAGCAATATGCGTTGCATTCGTTCCGGTTTTAGCAGTGAATATTGCAGGATTATCTGAAACCTTTGCACCACTTGTATTCCACTCTCTGAACTTGTAATTGCCAACCGCACGAGCTTCAACTGAATAAATCGAACCTACAGCAGTTTTAAACGTGTGTTCAGAAGTAGACCAACTAGACCAAGAACCATCACCTATACGATAACGAGTTTCATTAGTTCCGTCAGAACCTACCGTAATAGTAACTTCTTCCGGTGGAATCTCTACGAACGTACAAGAGAAATCTACATTCTCAGTGATAACCTTTGAATAAGGATTAGAGTTAAAAGTAGTTCCACCAATATTCCATTGTTCAAAAGAATAACCACTATCAGGAACACCTAATACTTCAATTGTCTCACCGTCAGTAATGCTAATGTTAGAATGCGAAGATGCAGCTTCTGAATATTCACCAGAGCCAATCTTATATTTACATTTACCATTAGAACCAGCAGTGATATTAACAATATGAGTTTCAGGTGGAATGTAAGTTTCCTTAAAATAAGCAGTATAAACTTTGCGATGCAGACCTTCTTCAACAATAATATTGTTTTCATTATTAGGAAAATTAGCACCAGTAGGAGTTACCCACTTTTCAAATTTATAACCGCCGTTAGCTTTACCAGCGATAGTGACAATAGTCTTTTCCGGAGCAGTGACTTCGTGTCTTTCTGCCCATTGAGACCAAGCATCATTAATATCTTTATATCGAACTAAACCATTCGCATCTGCCACGATACTAAACGTGAAATAACGAATAGCTTCTTTAAAGTTTACCGTAATCGTAAGATCTCGTGTAACAACGATGCTATATGTACCATTACCATTATCTACAAGATTACCACCAGAAGCAGTAACTGTATCAACAGCCCAACCCTCAACCGGACTAGGAACAATTATTGCAGTTTGACCGGACTTATAAGTACCGCCACCGCTAACTGAACCTTTATCAGCAGGATTAGTTATAATAGTTACATTGTACTCCTCAATAACAGGAGCATCAAGCTCGAAGTGTGCAGTATAAGTTTCATCTTTCTCAACAACAAGATCATATTGAAGATTAGTAGAAACAATACGATTTAAACTATCAGTCCAATGAGTAAAATGATACCCTTGAATTGCCGCAGCTGTTATAGAATGCCTTGTACCTTTTGGGAATGTTCCGGCACCAACTACATATCCTGCATTAGCCGGATCAGCATTGACATTAATATAGAATTGTTCAATAGGAGCTTCATCCTTTTCAAATACGCCTATCAAATCCATATCTTTCTTAATAGTAAAAGACCAATTAGGACTGATAGACATAATCTCATTAGTATGAAACTCTTTCCAACCTTTAAAGTGATAACCTTGAACAGGTTTAGCATAAAGTTCAACACGACTACCAGCTTCAAATTGGAAACGGAAGCCATCTGAGTTTTCATCAGGAACAATAGCAGAACCACTACATCCAACAATACCACCCTCTTCAGGAGAAGGAACTAAAGTAACTCTATAGTAATCACGTTCGATATGACCAGATTGCATAAAATCTTGAAGATCTTTGATGTAAGTCCAAGCACGAATATATGTATCTTGACAACCACAAGTATTATTTCTAATACCACGACTAGGATGCACATAATTAGCTTTAAGACCAATGCAAACAAGAGTGTCATCAGTCAAAGACTCACTACCAACAATCAACTCTCTATCAATAGCAATAATATTACCATCAGTAGTTAGATTAATTTCGCAACCTTTTTCATCATACATATAGTAACAACCATCAGTACGATGATAGAAGAATCGAACGTTATGCTCACGCTTAGGAAATGTACCAAGAGGAAGAACTTGTTTTAACTTGACAATTTTAATATTACATTCCATAGCATTAAGTTTAAACAAATATAACTACGCAGAACCGTTAAGCACTGCGTAGTTTTCCAAGCAACTTTAGTCAGTTGCAGTATTCAGAGAAATGGCATTATCGCCGGAATCTTTAGCTAAAGTCTTAATAGCTTTAAGTTTATTTACAACATCATCAATCACAGCTTCCGTACCAACAATGATTTGGAATTTGCGAGGACTATTGTTATCAGCGGCAATCTCAGGGAATTGATTAAACTCAGCCGTAGAAATAACAAGATAAGCGACTTTACTAAAGTCAACTTTCGGGTCACCAATACCCCAAGCTTTCTGCCACTCATCATGAGGATTCCAACCCATGTTAATCAGAGAATAACGAAGGTCTTCATCACTAAGAGCAACATCAGCCAAGAAACCGGATAACTTCGTATGTTTAACGGTAATAGTACCATTGGCTTTTTGATCGGCAAGAATACCGAATACGTTCATCGTCAATTTAGTAGGCTTTTTAGCAACAACGGTTATCTGAACAGCACTATCAGCTTTCTCGATAGTAATATCAAATAACTCTTTGTTATAAGCAGTAAGACTAAGGTTCTTCTTAATCTTCTCTACCAACCGATCAACGGTATCAGTAGCATGAATCCGAACAGGTATTTGAACAATCTGAGGATTAGGATTAACCGTCAGACCATGGCGATACTCCTCAGAAGAACAAATTTCAATAGCACCACAGAACTCAGCATCTGCATTATATACAATACCTTCAGCAGGCTTAAGTGCCGGATTCGTAAGACCTTTAAGAATAATAGTTTCTTTCTGATCTGTTTCCGTATATTTACGAACGTTATAAGTGAAGTTAAAAGGATTAATATCCACTCCACGTTGATTCATAAATCCACCGTCCTTAGTAGGAATTGCAGACATAATTACAAACGGCTCAGGTCTACCAGTAGTAGGCAAAGCAGTACCATAAGCAGTACAAATGCCGAGTTGACCGTTAGATAACTTAGTATCAACAGTAACATTATCGACAAATGTTTTTCCGTAACTTACAATTCTCATAGTAACGTTTTATTTTAAAGAATTACTTTCATTTATAGCAATTTGATAACCTTCATCTTTAAGTTTACCAAGAAGCTTCTGTGTAGCAAGGTTAATAATCTCGGTTTTAAACGGAAGTTCAGTAGCAGTATCAGTTACAATATCAAACCTAGTAGGTTGTCTAAGATATGTGATAGCAACATCAGTAATCACAAACGTATCATCCATATCTACTAAAACCCTATTACTTTCTATCGTACATATAGGATGAATGTGTCTATTAAGACGATTGTGATATGTTTGAAGCATATCCCTACGCTGAACATCAGAAACTAAATCCATACCGGCAGATTTGCTCTCTCGCACCTTTGTAACCACTCCGTCAGAAGTGATAACCTCGTATAAGCCCGAATAACGCTTGTAGCCAAATTGTACTAACTTAATAGTATATTTATTTCCAACTACAATTAGCTGTGGCGTATCGAAGTAAAACACTAGTGATTCGGGGTAATACTCGTTATTGTAACGTTCATAAGTCACATTGTAACCTTTTCGCAGCAATATGGAGAGCATATAGTTGATATATTCAAATAGACCCTCTTTACGATAGATTTTAGCAGGATAATGAAACGTAACGGTATCATTACCGATTTGAATAATGAAATCTTCTATATAACCGGGAATAGTTTTAAATAGCTCACTGATATTAACAACGTAAATCCTAGTAGTAACAGATTCAATTGCTCGATAACGTTTAAACTTATCATATATAACACTTGCATCATAAGAGACACCATGTAGGTAATTCGCAGGTAAAAAAGCGAAGCCTCTATTACCCTCATTTGCTAGAAGGTAAAGAGGACTTCTATATGTAGTCTTTAATACCTGCAAATCATCGTAATAACGACCAGTCTCTTCAAAGGCTTTAATCTTTTGCGTAAGCAGTACGTCAATAGCTTCATTAAGAGCAATATCAATATACTGCGGACGAATAGATTCTTGCCTATTAGCATTAATCTGCTGAATCTTATCGTTTACAGCAATATGTGCTTCTTTACAACTACTATACATACTGACACTATTTTGTTAGTTTATAACCGAAGCCTTATAAGCAGTGAAAAGTTGTGCTTTATATTCAACATTTTCGGGAGCAGCTAAGAAAGCCATAACACCCTCAATGGAAGAACCAAGAACTACTTCCGGACGCACAGTGTCAAAGTAATTATCACCGTCTTTCGTAATGACTTGAGCGGCGAGTAACTTATAGACTTGCGCCATTGCTTCTACATTCTTGTTATCAAACAGAGAAATAAACGCATCTGCATTCGTTTGAGAAAGTTCAGCTACAGCCGTCTGCAAATCTCCATGTTCCATTTTAATAATCTGTAGAGTATCAGCAGGAGCATTACAGATAAGCATATTTCTAATACGTTTATAAGAAGACTCATCACCTGTGAACAACTGAGCCAACTTAGTAGCAGTATTAACAACAGCTTTAGTCTTAGCATCTTTCATACGCTTAACATCTTCGATGCTATGTAAGTAAAACCGAATGTTAGTAGATTTCTCAACATCTTCCGGTTTATTAGCAACAGTAGAAGTAAGCAGAGCAAGACGCCAAAGAATATAATCTTGCGGCTTAATAGGAGTCATGTACATATACAGATTCTCTTCATGAACCGCAGTACCTTCACCAAAGAGCATAGCATCAAAGATAGCTTTCTCTAATTTATTCGGAGCAACCTCAGTATTAATACTGTTCTTTTTAGCCCAATCAAGAATAGCATCACGTTTAACAGGATCGTTAAGAGAAAACTCCCAACCAGTTTCAAGCTCATAACCTTGAGCGGGAACTTCAACAGTTGAGTTTTTAAGATGCTTCAAAACGAGGTCTTGAAAGTTTACGTTACGGCTATCAGCAGAAGCTCCAATGATCGTAGGAAGTATAGAAGCCATTTCAGCAGTTTTACTAGATAGAGTAAGAACCGCTTTAATGCTCGGACCGAAAATAGTATTGAAAGCACCAATACTTTTCTGATTCACGACTTGAAACATAGTCGGATTCAGCTTTAACGCTAAAGTTATTTTGCGTGAGTATATCATATAGTTTATACTTTAGTAAGTTTATACTTTACAATAATCGTAATGTACGCTTATTCAAAAATCATTTCAGCCCAGAAAGAAGTAGTACCATTAAGCATATTGATACCTTGTGAAGACATAACCTCATAAGTAGCAATATCCTCTCTAGTAGATAACATCTTACTATAAGCACCCCATTCTTTAGGTAGCGGAGTAATACCTTGATAAACACCGTACAAATATTCACGACCCTCTTCACAAACCAACTGAATATTTGCTTCACCACTCGTGTTATCAATAGAGTGATCCAAGAACACCATCGTATAAGAGGTAACAGGGAAGCCACCATACATACGACCATTCTTACGATCCATTTCGGCACGAGAACCGGTATCAAACAAATCTACAACCTTAACAGAAACGGTAGCTCCGGAATAGTGCTTATACTGATTGAAGTATGCACCATAAGAAAGGATACCACCACGGCTTTGAATCTCCTCAGAACCTAACTTATCAAAGTAACCATTTCCGATAGCTTCATTCTTAATACACTGTTGGAACATTTTAGAACCACCTTTACCGGTATAAAGAACGATATTTTTGTTACTCAAATCAATATCGTTACGAACTTCAAAGATACGAGAAAGAATCATATCAATAAGCTCGATAGTCATGAATGAGTATTCGAAGTAGTTACCAAATGCGATAAGAATATCACGAACACCAGCACCACGAGGAATAGGTTTATTTGAATGTTTTTCTTGATTGTGAATAACACCGTTAATATCACGGTTGTAAGCAGAGAACCACAAATCCTCTTCTAACAAACGTCTACGCATGAACTCGAACTGACGCATTTCATAAGGCATCCAAAGAGTACCTTTAGAACCATCATCATAATCAAGTTCAAACTCGGTTACAATATTAGCAATGTTACCGGTAATAATTTTGGAGAATCTATGGAAACCAAATTGGTTAGTCATTTCACTCCAAGATTCAGCAGTAGAACGAGAACCAGTAGATAATTCACCGGCAATCGTAGGAGCACCCATACCCCAATATTTACCTCTCTCAAAATTGCTGAGATCAATAAACTCATCAGGATTACCACCAAGGATAATCATTTCATAGATATATCCACCAGAAGCAGTCTGCTCACCATCGGTCTGCATACGAACCATGTGCTTTCCGTCAGGAGTAATAGCAGAATACTGATAAGGAATCCAGTTATCTTGAAACTCCGCTTTGAAAGACATAAACCCTTTACCAGGGGTTTGAGTAGGCGTAATCAAACGCACAATCGGGGAAGTGACAGTAGGTTTCCCCATAATCTTCCATTTATACTGAGTATCACCAGCATTAATAGGTTTCTTACGAGAGATATTCCCTTGACCTTCCGTAAGAGAAAGAAGAGGGAATTGATTACTGTTCCTACCCCAAAGATAAGTAAGAGACTTATTCAAATCGACAGCACCAAGAACATTAAAGTTCAATAGCATATCGGCATCAGAGTAAATCTCTTTGGAATACTGTTTTTTTCCAATTTCTCTAAGCATAGTTACGATAATTATTTATTTGAATCAATAATACCACCCGGAACAATAGGACGTCTATTAGGATTAACTTTAGTACCGCCACCTTGAGTGGATACCTTAACTTTAGGTTTACCACTAGAAGTAATGTTCAAACGACGAACAGCTTCTTGTCGTATAGATGCAGCAGTTAACTGACTAATATCAGCACCTAATAAGTTACGAAGTGCTACCATAGCGAACGTTTCATTATCAGCAAGCATATCAAAAACATCTTTCTGAGCTTGCGTATAGAAATCACCATTAACTTCAACAACAGGAGCTGTTAAATACTTGACAATATCTTTACGAGAAAGAATTTGCTCTTTACCATTAACAGTTCTTTTAACGCCTGCTGTTGGAATTGCAAGACCTCCGATAGTACCTTTATTAACGATCTTATCGTATAAAGAATCAGGAATGTTAAGCACTTTAGCTTTACCATTCTCATCATAGGTAATACCGTAGGCTTTATCAAGAGCCTCTTGAGCAGCTTGATATTCGGCTTCTTGCCTAGCATTTGCGGCTTCAATCTCACGTCTCTGAGCATTAGCAAGATAATCAAGACTTTCTTTAGCAGTTTCAGCTAATACTTTATCAGCTTTAGAAAAACGAATAATACGTTCGATTTGAGCATCAGAAGTACCTTTGCGTTTTTCAGCAGAACGAATAACAGCTTCTAACTGATCATCTGATTTATCTTCAAGGGTCATTGTAGTCCAATCAACATGATTAGCAAAACCCTCAAGAGAACCATACGTTTGTTTGTAAAGAGCAGCTTGATAAATATCCGGATTAGTACGGAAGAAATTGTTGATAGCTTCACTTTCAGCTTGACGTTTAGCAAGCTCTGCAATATCAGCATCACGTTGAGCAAGACCTTCAACAGTCATTTCATATTGCTTAGGCGTACCATCAGCATTTACCGGAATTAAACCAGAAATAGCAGAAATAGCAGAAACATCTATAGTTTCATCTTGAGTTTCAGCAGCAGCAAACTCATCTAACTGAGCTTTAGTGTAAACAATCTCTCCGTCTTTAACGGCATTACCGTCAGCATCAAGATCATACTCAACATCACCGTCATCGGTAGTAAGAACAATCTTAGTAGGAGTTTCAGTTTCAGTTTTAGTTTTTTGAGTAGCAGTTTTAGCAGCTTCTTCTTCAGCTTTACGCTTAGCTTCTTCCTCTTCTGCTTTCTTACGTTCTTCTTCTGCTTTAGCAGCTTCTTCTGCTTCTTTAGCAGCTTTAGCAGCTTGTTCAGCAGCTATCTCTTCCGCAGTTTTAGTAGTATTACTATCAGTAACACCACCGGGAACAATAGGATTTGGCATAATGTTTTATCTTTTATAAATTAAGTTATAACAGTGGCAAATGTAATAATAATATATGTATTAAAAATGGCATTAGAAATATTATTAGAAACAGCGTTAGTACCGCCTATCACACGGCTCTCTGAAATTCCAATTAATTTATGCCATTTTAAGGCTCAAATGAAGACCTCTGATGAACCCAAATTTCAGTCGATATAGTTGTTCAATTCGACAAAAATAAGAGCCTACATTAAGACTTTCGTGGCTTGTTAGCGTTAATACGATTCATGCGCTTTTGTTCCTCAAACTTGGCACGTTCCAGATTAACTCTATCAATATCTAAGTTTAACTTAGTCATTTTAAGATAATCATCAAGAGTACCACCATTAGATTCATCTTCACTAATGTAATCATTACCGTTCTTATCTACTTGAAGTTTAGCATCAGTAATAATAATATTAGTAAGATTAGTGTCAGCAGCAATAGCCTCTTTAGAATCGCGATCAAGTTGAGCTTGTTCAGCTTCAAATTTACGTTGAGCTTCCGCATTAGCAGCACGAGTTTGTTCAATCTCAGCATCCCACTTCTTTTGAATCTCTTCTTTTTGAAGTTCAAATTGACGTTGAGCTTCGGCAGCTTCTTTAATATATTTGCGTAAAGAAGCAACGTTATGATTACAAACAGCTTCAGCAGCTACATCATAATTTCCATTTTGAGCAGCACCAAAAGCAATCTCTTCAAGCTTACGTACTTGTTCATTGAGTTCAGCAGAATTACCAACAAAGATACCTAAATTAGAATTAACAAAGTCAGTACCATTTACACGAACTTGAACAATCTCATTGGTATTAGGATCTACATAAGAACCTTCATAGCCATCAATCCAAGCAATTTTAGCAGCATCAAGATTAGCCATCATATCACGAGAACGGAAGCAATCAAAGATTTTAAGTGACCACACAGACCCCATTAGAGCCTGATTAAGTCCCATCTCAGTAACAGCTTTACCAGCACGAGCTTGAATATCTCCTGCACGTTGATCGTTCATATTAGCAAGTTCATATGCTTCTTGCTTAATAGATTGCTTAATTTGATTAATAGTATTAAGATAATTAATCATTGTAGTATTAGCAATCTCTTTAATAGCTTGAAGTGATGCTTGCTGTTTAGCTATTTCACTATCATCAAATACAAGAGTACCATCTCGATTAGCTGCATCAAGA
>ULWU01027687.1_pt1 | contig 13973 bp, 13 predicted proteins | sample 1960661 | NCBI WGS metagenome assembly ULWU01 (sample SAMEA4835821, study PRJEB28245) | human gut metagenome | biome: gut microbiome; material: fecal sample | place: Denmark | collected 2008
CTCGCCTTCTCTCTTAAGAAAATGACTCTGAGGGATATCGAGGACTTCGGGCGGCACGATCTGAGGGCTAAATACGTCCTGGGCAGCGACCTGCCTTCATACAAGACCATCGGCCAATACATCAACGAAGTTATTTTCCCGAACATGGAGACAATCTTCCATCGTATCACGTCCGCAATCGCAGCATACTGCAAAATCGAGGATGTCTTTTCGGTCGCGTTCATCGATGGAACCAAACTCGAGGCGGATGCCAACAAATACAAGTTCGTATGGAAACCGGATAAGCGGATGGAGAAACTTAAGGCGACGATCATGTCCCTTCTTTCAGTCATCGGGATTGCCGTAAAGGAAACGGAGATAAACTCCATGGCCCTTCTCGGCTGGATGGACGCATACATGTCAGAGAGGAAGCTCGATTCCGTTCCGGTTCCGGCCAAAGGGAAGAGACTGACGAATGAAGAGAAGACAGTGGTCGGTCTGCAGAAATGCCTCGTCAAGCTTCTGGAATACGAGGAAATCATCGAGACATGCGGACCTGACAGGAATTCATACTATCGGACCGATCATGACGCAACCGCCATGTCGCTTAAAAGGGACTATTATTCCGGACACGGTTCCAACTTCCATGCAGCCTACAATGTTCAATTTTCCGAAAATTATGGCTTGATCACGAATTTCGGATGCTATCAGAACCGCGCAGATTACCATACCCTGATTCCTTTTCTGGAACGTTTCCGCCACATGAACGGCAAATATCCCGGGGCAGTGGTGGCCGACTCCGGATATGGAATCGAGACCAACTATTCCTTCATGAAAGACAACGGAATCAAAGCCTTCGTGAAGTTCCAGAGCTGGGAAGGCGAGGCCAAAGGCGAAAGGCCCCAGCTCTTCTTCCTGGATTCGAACGATTCGATAACATGCCTGAACGGGAAGAAGGCGGAACCGATCCGGAGTGAGTCAAGGCACGTCCGCCGCAAGGGCAATCTCCAGTATCTTGTCGACGGGTGCATGGACTGTGAATTCGCCTACATGTGCAGGAAGAACCTGAAGCATAAGAATGACGGAAAGAGGTTTGTGGAGCTGAATCCCTCATATGAGAGACTGAAGGACGAGGCCAGGAAACTTCTTCTGTCGCCGGAAGGAATCCGCATGAGGATACTGAGATCCATACAGTCCGAAGGAGTATTCGGAATCATGAAGGAAGACATGTCGAAAGTCCGTTTCAAAAGAACGGGGATCCGGAAAGCGGAGCTGGAGATGATGCTGTTCAGCTGTGGGTTCAATGTCAGAAAGCTGTTCAGTTTCATAAGCGGCAATACGAACGCACTGGTGAAATATGAACTGCCGGAAGACACACCTGAAGAGGAATTCCCGAAGGTAAAGCCGAGCAAGAAGAAATCAGAAAAAATGGAAAGCAAAAAGGCTGTCAGAACTGACCCTTTGGAGGAATCAATTTCGTAACAGCCCCTAAAGTCTAACCTTACAATATGATTAGTCGTTGTCAACGAACGGAAGTAATCCCATGAAACGAGCGTTTTTAATAGCCTTTGCCAACATACGTTGATAACGTGCACTGGTTCCAGTTGTAGCTCTAGGTGTGATCTTTCCGTTGGGTGAGATAAACTTCTTCAAAGTCTCAACATCCTTGTAATCGATGTTTTTGATGTGATTCTTGGTGAAGTAGCATACCTTTTTACGAGTGAATTTCTTTTTCACAAACATAGTTCATGCATCCTTTCTTTAATTATTATCAAATCGAATACTAGAATGGCAAATCATCGTCAGATGTGTCGATTCCTTCCACAGGTGCGTCAGCTTTGGAAGATGAAGAGAAGTCATCACTAGGTTCGCTAGGCTCATTACGTGAAGCACTGTCGCGTTTTGTTTCCAAGAACTGAACAGTATCACATACGACTTCTACAACACTGACTTTCCTATTGTCCTTAGACATATAGGTTCTTTGCTGAAGTCTTCCATCCACAGCGACAAGGCTTCCCTTGTGAGTGAATTTAGCGACATTTTCAGCAGTGTTTCTCCAAGCAACACAAGAGATGAAAGAGACATTTGCCTTTCCATCTCTAGATGGAATTCCATCCACAGCAAGAGTGAATGATACGACGCTAGAATCAGAAGTAGTTTTTCTTAACTCTGGATCTCTAGTAAGTCTTCCGACCAATACGACACGATTTACTGCCATTTAAAATGTTTCCTTTCTAGTTGATTACTAGGCATTAGCCTTAGTGATCAAATAACGGATAACATTTGCGTTGAGACTAGCAAGACGTTGGAATTCCTTAAGAGCTTTGCTCTTGTCGGGATCAGCCTCAATCTCAAGGATGACGTAGTATCCTTTTTTGAAACCTTCCATCTCATAAGCGAAGTCTTTGAGACCCCACTCAGTGGTCTTGTTAACAACTGCACCATTATTGGTGAGGATGTCAGCAAGCTTAGCGATTTCAGCCTTGGTAGCTTCTTCGCCGAGTTCAGGTTTAAGGACATACATGATTTCGTACTTTCTCATGTTCTTTTTCCTCCCTTTGGACATGACGGCTATGTACAGCATTTCTGGTGCATAGCAGAGAGCTTTGTTAAATATTCACAAAGCTAAATAATTATAAAGATGTTTTGTCTTAAAGTAAAGAGAAATAAGCATATCACCTAATGTTATCCATAATATATGTGTCTGTTTAATAGTGAAAGAATCAAATTCTTTTTTTAATGTTTAAGATCTAATCAACTATGAAAATAAAAATAGCTCAGCCGAAGCAGAGCTATATTGTTTCAATAGGAACTAATTAGTCAAGAATATCGATGACGGTTCCTGCACCAACGGTGTGGCCACCTTCACGGATAGCGAACTTAGTGTTCTTCTCGATAGCGACCTTCTTGATCAACTCAACGTTGAACTCGACGTGGTCACCAGGCATGACGATCTTGCTTCCTTCTTCCAAAGAGATGACACCAGTGACATCAGTTGTACGGAAGTAGAACTGAGGACGATATCCATCAGCGAAAGCAGTATGACGTCCACCCTCTTCCTTGGTCAAGATGTAAACTTGAGCACGGAACTTTGCATGAGGAACGATGGTTCCAGGCTTGGCGATAACTTGACCACGGACTACTTGGTCACGATCGACACCACGGAGCAACATACCGATGTTGTCTCCAGCCTTTGCATAATCCAAGGTCTTACGGAACATTTCGAGTGAAATGACGGTGGAAGTACGAGTAGGCATCAAACCAACGATTTCAACAGAGTCGTTAGACTTGATTTCACCACGCTCAACACGTCCAGTGGCGACGGTTCCACGTCCAGTGATGGTCATAACATCTTCGACAGCCATCAAGAAAGGCTTCTCGATATCACGGACAGGATCAGGGATAGACTCATCGCAAGCATTCATCAAATCGACGATGCATTGCTCATCAGCAGATCCAGATTCAGCTTCAAGAGCCTTCAAAGCAGATCCACGGATGACAGGGCAGTTCTCTCCGTCAAATCCGTTCTTGCTCAAAAGGTCACGGACATCCATCTCAACGAGATCGATGAGTTCAGGATCATCGACTTGGTCACACTTGTTGAGGAAGACAACGATGTAAGGAACACCGACCTGCTTTGCAAGCAAGACGTGTTCACGGGTCTGAGGCATAACACCATCAGTAGCAGCGACGACGAGGATAGCTCCATCCATCTGAGCAGCACCGGTGATCATGTTCTTGACGTAGTCAGCGTGTCCCGGGCAGTCGACGTGGGTGTAATGTCTCTTAGCAGTCTCGTATTCAACGTGAGCGGCGTTAATGGTGATACCACGAGCCTTCTCTTCAGGAGCGGCGTCGATTTGGTCATAAGCCATAGCCTTGGCCTCACCCTTCTCGGCGAGAACCTTGGTAATAGCAGCAGTAAGAGTTGTCTTACCGTGGTCGACGTGTCCAATTGTACCGATGTTAACGTTCGGTTTGCTTCTATCGAATTTCTCCTTTGCCATAAGCTTTTATAAGCCTCCTTAAAAATTGGTTTGCCAGCATTGCTATGTAGCCTTATAAATATACATTAGTAAGGCTTTTTTTTCAATAAAGGCCCATAGCTGGTGTAGAGCCATTGAAAGCGTTTTATGTAGGTTTTTAACTAACGAATCAAATTCGACTAATTGCCAGCACCTGTACGGGCTTTGACAATTTGTTCCTGGATAGACTTAGGAACTTCTTGATACTGAGCAAATTCCATAGTGTAGATACCACGGCCTTGAGTCATAGAACGAAGATCGTTGATGTATCCGAACATGTTTGCAAGAGGTACCAAAGCACTAATGACTTGAGCATTACCTTTGGTGCTTGTATCAGTAACTGTTCCACGTCTTGAGGAAATATCTCCTAAAACAGTACCGAGATATTGTTCAGGAGTGGTGATCTCAGCCTTGACAATAGGTTCAAGGATGACAGGGTCACACTTTTGAGCTGCAAGTTTGAAGGCGATTGAAGATGCCATCTTGTAAGCAGCTTCGGAAGAGTCGACAGGGTGTGATGATCCATCCATCAACTCAGCCTTGATGTCAATTGCAGGATATCCAGCAACCAAACCATGGGCAGTAGCTTCTACTAAACCATCGATTGAAGGTTTGATGAATTCCTTAGGAATACGACCACCAGTGACTTCATTCTGTGTCTCGATTCCCTTACCAGGGTTAGGTGAGAACTTGAAGATAACGTGTCCGTATTGTCCGTGTCCACCAGATTGCTTGATGTACTTACCTTCACAGGTAGCAGACTTACGAATAGTTTCCTTGTAAGCAACTTGAGGAGCACCTACGTGTACAGGAATACCGTAGTCATCTCTCAAACGGGTGCAGTTAACATCGAGTTGGAGTTCTCCGACACCAGCAATGATGGATTGTCCAGTTTCCTTATTTGTGTAGAAGTGGAAGGTAGGATCCTCTTCGCAGAACTTCATAAGGACTACAGCCATCTTATCAGTGTCAGTGTGTTTATCAGCTTCGATAGCCTCAGAGATAAGAGGATCTTGGAACTTGATAGATTCAAGATATGTAGGATTCTCTTCAGTGCAGAGGGTATCACCAGTCTTCGTGGACTTGAGACCGATAATAGCTGCGATTTCTCCAGCTCTGACTTCGGAGACATCCTCTTCAGAGTCAGCGTTCATAAGAACAATTCTGGAGACACGCTCAGTGACATTACGAGTAGCGTTGTACAAGTATGAACCATTCTTCAAGGTACCAGAGTACACACGGAAGAATGTAAGCTTACCAAATTGGTTGGTAGTAATTTTGAATGCGAGTCCAACGAAAGGTGCATTTGAATTAGGCTTGCACTCGACATCATTTCCAGCCTTGTCTTTTCCAACAGCAGCAGGAATATCCAAAGGTGAAGGCAAATAGTCGACAATAGCGTCGAGCAATGTTTGAATACCTTTAGAACGGAATGAAGCTCCAGCGAGAACAGGGTGGAACTTGTGAGAAATGGTTCCACGACGTAAAGCGGCCTGAATTTCTTCGACAGTAGGTTCTTTTCCTTCAAGAACTTCCATCATGATTTCGTCATCGTTGTTGGCCAATTCATCCAACATCATTTGACGCCACTCTTGGGCCTTCTCCATATACTCAGCAGGAATTTCAATTTGAGTAGGAGCAGGAATGGAGTTAGTTCTAGGATCTACTTCATTAACCCACTTCCATCCTATCATCTTGACCAAGTCGATGACACCATAGAATTCCTTCTCAGTTCCCAAAGGATACTGAATAGCAATTGCGGTTGCACCAAGCTTTTCCTTGATTGAGTGGAAAGACATCTCGAAATCAGATCCGATAGAATCCAACTTGTTGACATAAACGATTGAAGGAACGTTGTATTTATCAGCCTGTCTCCAAACAGTTTCAGTTTGAGGCTCAACACCGTTCTTTCCATCCAAAACAGCAACAGCTCCGTCCAAAACACGAAGTGAACGCTCGACTTCAGCTGTAAAGTCAACGTGTCCCGGAGTATCGATCAAGTTAATACGATACTCTTCCTGAGTTGTTCTTTCCTTCCAAAGACAGGTAGTACAAGCGGATTGAATAGTGATACCACGCTCTTGCTCCTGCTTCATGAAGTCGAGTGAAGTATTACCATCATCGATATTACCTATCTTGTGGGTACGTCCGGTATAGAACAAAATACGTTCAGATGTAGTTGTCTTACCGGCATCGATGTGGGCCATAATTCCAATATTACGAACGTGGTCCTCGGCAATAGCTTCAAACGACTGTACGTTTGAGTCTTCCTTATTAGCCATTTTTATGGTTTCCTCTCTATATTTTGAGTCTTAGGACGACTAGTAGCGGTAGTGAGCATAGGCCTTGTTGGCTTCAGCAGTCTTCAAGGTATCTTGCTTCTTCTTTACAGCACCACCGACACCATTTGCAGCGTCGATAATTTCTCCAGCAAGCTTGTCTACCATGGTCTTCTCATTACGGAGGCGAGCATAGTTGACGAGCCAACGGAGTCCAAGAGTAACCTGACGGTCAGCAGAGACTTCGACAGGTACTTGGTAGTTAGCAGCACCGACACGACGAGCCTTGAGCTCGATTTCAGGCATGATGTTTCCAAGAGCGAGTCCGAAGACATCCATGGCGGGTTTGCCAGTTTTCTTCTCTACTTTTTCAAATGACTCATAAAGGATTCTTTGGGCAAGACCTTTCTTACCATCCTTCATGATCTTGTTGATGAGACGAGTAACAAGTTTGCTGTTGTACACAGGATCGGGAAGTACGTCTCTCTTCTCGATTGAACCATTCTTTCTAGGCATTGTTCATTAACTCCTAACTTTACTTCTTTTGGATCTCACCATTCTTCTTGGTTCCGTATTGAGATCTTGATTGCTTACGACCTTCGACACCGAAGCACTCAAGAGCACCACGGATGATGTGGTAACGCACACCAGGGAGGTCACGTACACGGCCACCACGGATCAAAACAACTTTGTGCTCCTGAAGGTTGTGTCCTTCTCCACCGATGTAAGCAGTGACTTCATAGTTGTTAGTCAAACGAACACGAGCGTACTTACGAAGAGCGGAGTTAGGCTTCTTAGGAGTCATAGTTCCGACACGGGTGCAAACTCCACGCTTTTGAGGAGCTGGAGTGTTGTTCATCTTCTTGTTGAGAGAATCCCATCTCTTGCCTAATGCAGGAGAAAGGGACTTCTTTACGAGCCTGCGTCTCTCATGACGCACAAGCTGGTTAATTGTAGGCATTTATCTTATCCCTCTTAATTTTATGTCCACGATTCCGGGCGTTTCGTACTTGTCGCATAAAAAATACGAACATCTCCCGTTCGTGCGTTGATAATGATATCAGTTCCGGGCGTTTTGTCAAGCCTTTAAAGAGAATTTTTTATAAAAAAGTAATTGAAAAAGCAACATATTGAATGAAAAGCCCTAACATAAAAATGTCTGCGGCAATCCGTAGACATTTTCTTTAAATAATATGTATTTATTTAGAACCTATTTCAGACCATTCAATTTATCTTTAAACTCAGACCTCGACGAACATGAAATAACAGTTCCATCGTTTTTAACAATGAAATAAACGGAAGTACATTCAGAAGTATCTTTAAACAAACCACTGATATCTATATCACCGGTTTGACTACTAATATTGTAGTCCGTCAAAACTAGCTGATTATAGTCATAGTTTATTTTTTCACCTGCTTCATTTTTATCAAAAGTAAATCCAGAAGAGAATTCCGCTGAAGAGCCAGCAGGTCCTTGCCAATTCATGTAGAAATTAAACTTTTCACCATAATTGTATGAGAAACAAGAAACAGTCTTACCAGCCATCTCAAAATTATAAACATAATTGGATGAAATCCAACGGCTAGTTTCTAATGGACTTAATGGACTTGATGGACTGTTAGACCACATCCATAGGTGATCAAGACCATTGGCCGAATAGTAAACTATGTTCTTATTCTTTGTATGATCGACATCTTGATCAGTTCTGATTGTAAACTTGCCATTTGATGCAGCATCAATATGAATATCAAAGTGTGAGGGAGTGGAATTGGAAGTGGAATTGATAGGAGGTAAAGGCAAAGCTAAGTACTCAGTTTTTTCATTCTTGTCTTTAGGAACTAATTTTGTTCCATCATTCTTCTTAAATATAATACCTGTAGGTGCTGTTTGAGGCGTCATGATAAACCCGGTTTCATTTGTGTTCTTGAAAGAATTGTCACAATTCCAAGCGTTATAAAGAGTCCTATAATTAATATGCAATGATTTATTAATCGTGCCATCTGTACTCGTGCCATCTGTATTCAAAGGCAATGAAACTCCAAAATCTGTTCTATCATTCCAAAGCCACACATAATCTAAATCACTATAATTGTATTTGCCATTCTTAGGATCGTGTTCGCCACTTGTAGCTTTGTTATGGAAATAAATATTGTAATCACTAGCTACCTTAGGAGTTTCTTTCTTGATCAATTTAGTATCTCTAGGGACTAAAAATAGTATTCTAGATTTAGAAAAAGAGCATCCTATTTTTTCTCTATAATCTTCAAATTTAGTAGAAGAATATGATTCATCAGAACTAGTGCCTTTTCCATCTTTTAATTCAATGCTCTCGTTTGTTAAATGATCTACTAACTTATACTTGGAATTTAATAAATCATATAAGTAAATTTCTGTCATGTCTGTCGTGCTAGTACCTGAGCTTGTTATGCTAGTACCTGAGCGATAAGAGACACTGGATACAAGAGATCCTAATTTTAAAGAAGGAACACTAAATACTTTCTTTGAATATCTATATTTACCATCCTCTCCTTTCTTTCCTCTGAAAGTATTGCCATTATCGGTGAAATTTTCTGAATTATCCAAGAATACTGATCCGTTTTTTATAGCAAAATCGTCATAATCAGGAATCACGCCATCTCTACAATCTATGATTTTTAAGTAACTACCTGTATCTGTAAAGTTTTCTTCTATATCATCCACCTTCATATCAGCGTTAACTGTCTTTGGATTTCCAGAATTAGGGAAGTACCACAAAGAATAAGCAGTAGAAACAAAAGCGGTCATCAAAAAGATGAAGAGCATCAAAACAATAATAACATTTCTATTTAATAATGTTTTTCTTCTCATCTTATTCAAACCTCCTTTTATTTTCTAATATCCTCTTCACTATAAGGAATATATGTTTGCTTAGTAAAAGTAACAACTATGCAAAGGGATGCTTGATTACCAAATCTTTCCTTCATCAAGGCTTCATATCTATCAGTAAGTCTAAGATCGATTCTATCATAATAAAAGATATATACCATCAACACTATTGCTATAGCAAAGACTGAAATCAATCCCGTACCAGATTGAATATAGATGACTATAGATCCTAATACTTGATTTTGATAGCCATCAAAAACTCCGACTATTCTATCCGATGTGACATTAATTTCACCCGACATAGAGGCTGGGGTTGCATCTCCTCTAAAGGTGAACAATTTATGCCCATCTTTTTCTCCTATAGATATAGAATAGACTCTATGAACTATTATCTTATCGTCCATTCTAAAAGCTACTATGTCATATACTTTTATTTGATCTTCGGATTTGAATTTATCGATTCCGATAAAAGCATACTGAGATATTCTCGTATTCATCTTATCTTTTGAATCTATACTACCATCTTTCAAATACTTGTTGTTATCGTTGATAGATGACATAGAAGAAGTCTGAACAACTAAATATGTCTTATCTCCAAAATAAGTAATCTGGTCATTCGACTTCATCACAGTAGCCCAGACAAAGAAACCTATGAGAGCGACTAGGAATATCCCTACAATACTATTAGAAATAATATTCCCGACTTTTTTACTCTTTTTTCTCTTATAGTAAGTATCTATAAAAGATAGTTTTTTATTTTTCTTCTTATCATACTTCTCAACATCTTTATCTAAAATCTTAATTACTTCGTTATCTTCTAATTTGTTTTCTATACACTTCTTTCTATTAAAGTAATAAAAGGAGAAGATACAAATATAGACAATTGCAAAACACACCAATGATATTGCAGATACAATCAGTACCAATGTTGATAAACCCATATATACCTTCTTTCTTGTTATTATTTATTAAGGGACACTGAAAAAGTAAAAGAAATCTTTGCTTTACTAAAGATTTGAACTACATCATTTAATTTATCAGTAACATTAAAACCTTCTAGAAAATTAAAAGATAGATTGTTAGAGCAAAAGACGAATGTGTCCTTAGCAGCTTCCTTATCAGCTTCTCTAAGAGTAGAGTCACTCGGGCTCACTACTTTATATTGATCATCCTCTTCAACTATACCTTTATCATTTACTGTAAACTTGTTGTAAGGATCTAAAGTAGTAGCATCTTTATAACTTACTAGTTCAATATCTTGTCGCCACTGAATTCCATTATAAATTACTGTTCTTCTAGTATTATCTGCTGGTATTGTTACATCTACATTCTTTTCACCGACATTAATAAATTTCCGATCTGAGCTATTATTGTGTGAATAAGGTAAATAGGACACATTCATAATATTTTTGACAGACATTTGGCTGTCAGCTACATATCCAGAATCAACTGTTAATTTCAAGGTAAATTTAAGTTTTCCTACACTAGAAATTAATGCTCCTTTCGGAAGTAGATAATGTACATAAAACAACGGATTAATCAAATGGATTCTATCAGATTCAACAGTTATTTTAGAATTCAAAGAAGACGAACTAATATCTTCTACACTATTTTTATCATAATTAATGACTATCTTTCCAAAATCAGCAACACCTGTTATATCGGTAGAAATAGTTATGTTATTTTTAGTCACATCATTTACAAAGTACCATGTTGAATATCCAACACCAAATAATGATAAAATAGCAAAAAAAGGTACCACAAAACCAAATAACAATGATTTCATGTACCTTTTCATATAAGAACTCCTTTAAAAACTTAAAGATTATTAGACTACTTAACAATTACAGCTTCAAAGCTAATTTTAATAGTTTGATCTTTTAGAGCGCTCTTCATAGTCTCATATGCTTCCGGTGTAGAAGGCTCTTTCGATTTCGGTGTAGAAGGCTCTGTAGAAGACTCTGTTGCATATGCAACAGTCACATCAGTAGAATCAGTAGAAATATCGAAAACCTTAAATTTGTTTTTAGTACCGGCTACTAGGTCGGCATATGTAAAGTCTTTTGTTCTTGTAAGAGTTAAGTCACCAGTAGCGAAGTGAGTTTTGCCATCGGTGGGTGTAGGTGTTGTGAAGTTGAAATCAACATATCCAGCAACTGCTGAAGGAATAGTAATTGTAGTAGTTACTTTATAAACGGTTCCATCAATGAACTCATCATCAAGAGTATTGGCATCTCCATCATCTGCTACCAAAGACTCACTGAAAGTTCCTTCAAAATGAACACCCTTACGATCTTGGGGCATTCCATCAGTTTTATTTGTTTGATCAAGAACTAGCTTAATATTATTCTCAGTATGTTGGAACTGAGCACCTACAGCCCTTTCTGTAACTTCTAGTCCAATATTTCTATCTTTAGAATCGATAGTAGTGTTGAAATACCATGTTGCATAACCAGATCCAATCAAAGAAGCGACTGCCAACACAGGAATACCAAAAGCCAAAACAAATTTTTTCATTTTTTCAAAATATCCTTTCATTGCGTAAATTTAGAAAAATCTTTCGTGGTTTTATTTATATAACTTAGCTATTTTTAATTCAAGAAATTTCAATATATTGATTTTTTTAGAAAAAATATCTATTTTTTTATAATTTTGGATTGGATTAGCAAAAAGAAAAAAGAAAAAATGAACACTTTTAATTTTTTGTATTTAATTTTTACTAAATACTTTTTAATAATTAAATATTTAATCTGCTATCATACCGAGTAAATTAAGCTCAATTATGACTATTTTTTATTAAATATTAGCTTTTTTGTAATTCCTTTACAATTAACTTACAATTTGCTCTAATAGATTCTATAACTCCTTAAGTATTAGTCCTTTGATTGTGTCTATTTAATATTTAACACACATATATGAATAGGTAATACCAATAACTTGGTTTTATAATAGCAATGAGTCTTACACAATTCAGCCTTATAAGTGCAATTCAAATTATGTTTCTCCATTTTTTTAAAATTTACTATTGCATTTTTATTTCGACTTGTGTATATTTACTTCCGCTATCTTAAATAGCGATGGACCGTTAGCTCAGTTGGTAGAGCAGCTGACCCTTAATCAGCGGGCCAAAGGTTCGAGTCCTTTACGGTCCACCACCTAGATATTATCACCACTCATAATGAGTGGTTTTTTATTTCATCTTTATTTACTTATATTAGAAGATATAATACTTTTGCTTGCAAGAAGTATAGAAAGAAGGTTAAAAATGAGATTACAAGGAAAAGTTGCAATAGTCACAGCATCTACTAGAGGAATTGGATTTGCTATCGTCAAATCATTTCTAAATGAAGGTGCAAAAGTCTATATGGCTGTTAGAAACATTCAAAGAGCTAACGATTCAATAGCTCAGTTTCCTAAAGAATGGCAGGAAAGAGTATTTCCCGTATTTTGTGATGCATCTAAAGAAGAAAGCTTTTCTTCTTCAGTAGAAGAAGTCGGTAAAAAAGAAGGTCATATAGATATCTTGGTCAACAATTTTGGAACTAGTGACCCTACAAAAGATAGAGACTTAAGAAATACTGATCCAAAAGTATTTATCGATACGATAAGTATCAATCTTAAAAGCGTATTTATGACTTCACAAACAGCACTAAAGTATATGGATAAAAACGGCGGATCTATCATCAATATTTCTTCTATCGGAGGTAAAGTTCCAGATTTGTCTCAAGTAGCTTATGGAACTTCAAAAGCGGCCATAAACTATTTAACTCAATTGATTTCAGTAACTGAAGCCAGAAACAACATTCGTTGTAATGCTGTTCTACCTGGAATTACAGCAACTGATGCCGTAAAGCAAAACATAAACGAAGCATTCCAAGGAATGTTCTTAAAACATGTTCCTTTAAATAGAATGGCTTTACCTGAAGAAATAGCCAATGCTGTATTATTCTTCGCCAGCGATGAATCTAAATACATCACAGGCCAAGTTCTAGCAGTTGCAGGTGGATTTGATATAGCGACTCCGCTTTATGGGGATTTCATCGGAAAAGATAGATCTAAGTAAAACTAATAGTTGAATCAAATACTTTAAATAAGTGCATGTCAAAAAGATATGCACTTTTCGTTTTCATAAATATTTGCATATTTACCAAAAAAGCTGAGATTTGATATTTCAAATTAGGATTTCCTAATTAAGACCCAATTCAAAATAATCTAGTTTTCTATTTATAAAACTTCATTTTTTCTCTTTTCTTCTATCACTTTGTTTTTATGGTATTTCAAAGAATAAGAGTATTGTTTCCACAAGCAATAAAGACTAAATGCAACAACAGGATAACCAACAATTGTAGGAATCATATAATTGAGCAATTCTATAGTAGCCATATAAGATCCCAAAGCTAATACTAACACTTCTACAATAGTAAATATAATTGAAACTACTAAAGATAGAACGATATTTATATCGTTCATTCTCTTTTTATGAATTAATAAGAAATATGAGAAGAAAAGACATACTGCAATTAAGATACTTGGAATAATAACAATACAAATTAAATTTCCAGGCTGATCATAGCCATTCAAAACACCATGAGACATATCACCTTCAATATGAAAGAAAGGCTGAGCTATAAAGACCAATAAGAGAGGTGCTAGTAACGAACAAAAAGCACCAATCAAATATAAGAAATATTTTTTCATACTATTCAAATCCTTTCCTCCTCTCAAAACAAATTATACTACTTCTTATCACTTGTCATGTAAAAGCCACAGATTTTTTCAACATTTGCAATCTTAACACTAAATTCACTTTGAATATAAAACCGA
>ULWU01054286.1_pt1 | contig 13816 bp, 10 predicted proteins | sample 1960661 | NCBI WGS metagenome assembly ULWU01 (sample SAMEA4835821, study PRJEB28245) | human gut metagenome | biome: gut microbiome; material: fecal sample | place: Denmark | collected 2008
CATATAGTGGAAGCTTGTGTTTGAAGACTGCTTCCACTATGATACGGCAAAGTTAAATTATTAAATCAAATAGGACGAAAGATTCTTGTTTATTTGTAGATAGGACCGTAAGTTGTACAAGCTCTGTAATCTGCTCCTTCTTTGTCCATACCGAATGCGTTCCATGCAGCCGGACGGAAAATTTCGTTTTCATCTACATTGTGCATGCAAACAGGGATACGAAGCATAGAGGCAAGCGTAATCAGGTCTTGTCCGATGTGACCGTAGCTGATGGCTCCGTGGTTAGCGCCCCAGTTGTTCATTACAGAATATACATCCTTGAAAGCGGATTTATCACACAGACGAGGAACGAACCACGTAGTCGGCCATGTCGGGTCGGTACGCATATTCAGTTTCTGATGGATTTCCGGATCAATCTCAACGGTCCATCCTTCTGCGATTTGCAGGACAGGGCCCAAGCCTTTGATCAGGTTCAGACGCATCATAGTAACAGGCATTCCACCTTTTGAAAGAAAGTTGGACGAGAAGCCGCCGCCACGGAAGTAATCGCGGTCTGCCGGATACCAGGTCGTTGCTTTGAGGCAGTTTTCTACGTCTGCATCAGTCAGATTCCATGGTTCTTTCATGACAGGATTTCCTTCTGCGTCTAATGACTGGCCGGAACCGTCGAGTGTTGTTGCACCGGAGTTGATCAGGTGGATGATACCGTTGGCTGCCAAGCCGGTCAGTTCTTTACCGGTTACACGTTTCACGGCTTCAGGGCTCCAATACGTACGTACATCAGAGAATATTTGTGCACGATTGGTCAGCAAGTGTCCGAACAGCATTGCTACACCGTTACAAGCATCGTTTTCGGTAGCCACTACGAATGCTTCACGAATACCGTTCCAGTCGAAAGAAGTGTTGAGCAATGCTTCCGGATAGTCACCGTTAGGATAAAAGTCTGTCCATTGGCGTTGTCCCTGGAAGCCGGCAGCGATAGCATTGTGTCCCAAAGCTTCTTCCTTGAATCCCATTTCTTTCAGTTTCGGGTTTCCGGTCATCAGGTCACGCATGATGATCATCATCTTCACGACAAATTCCCAGTCAGCATCTTTTTGTTCGCGGTTTTTGCGTTTCTCCGGGCGGTTTTTGAAGTCTTCTCCTTCATTTACTTTGCAGTATTTTTCAGTCCATGCCATTGCTTTGGCATATTCTTCGTGGTCATAGATACCTTCTTCCATGCGGCGGATGATTTCCGTCAGGTCAATTGACTCATTGCGCATTCCCAGATATTCCTGGAAGAAGTCGGGGTTGACAATAGAGCCGGCGATACCCATTGATACACTACCCATTGACAGATAAGATTTGCCTCTCATCGTTGCTACTGCCTGTGCGGCACGTGCAAAACGAAGAATTTTTTCCGCTACGTCTTCCGGAATTGTATTATCGTCGAGGTCTTGCACATCGCGTCCGTAAATACCGAATGCAGGGAGTCCTTTTTGTGCGTGTCCTGCCAATACGGCTGCAAGGTATACTGCTCCCGGACGCTCGGTTCCGTTGAAGCCCCAGACAGCTTTCGGGTAATGAGGATTCATATCCATTGTCTCCGCACCATAGCACCAGCAGGAGGTAACAGTGATAGTGGACCCAACGCCTTCTCTTTCGAATTTCTCTGCGCAAGCAGCGCTTTCGGCTACACGTCCGATAGTATTGTCTGCAATAACACATTCTACAGGACTTCCGTCACCGTTCTTCAGGTTGCTGCTGATTAACTCGGCTACTGCTTTGGCAAGATTCATAGTCTTTTCTTCAAGGCTTTCACGAACGCCGCCCTGGCGACCGTCGATAGTGGGACGAATCCCGATTTTCGGATACTTTTTCATGGTTTCTAAATTTTTATTTGGTGATTGAATTCTGTGCTGAACTGTGCTGTCAATACAGCAAAAAAATTACAGGGACTTTCGGAGTCTTACTTCAGTAGGCAGGTACTTTTGTATCGGGACATTGTTCAGGACAAAGTTTGCCGCTTCATTTCCCATCATCTCCCAATCAATACTCAATGAAGTAATTCCTTCGTCGATCACTTCGTAGGAAGGAATATCATTGTATGCCAACAGACCGAAATCTCTTCCGCATTTCAGTCCTTCCAGTCTTCCTTGTTTCACAACCTTCACTACATCTTGTTGCTTGATGGCTATGTAGACTACTCCTTTGCGTACGGTCAGATTCTCGATATCTTCCTGAATTTCGCATAAAAATCCTTGTTCCTCACAAAAACGGGTAAAATACTCTTTACTGCTTTGGGGATGCTTCAGATTTTTAGAGAATAACAGAACAAGTTGTGGGTAGTGCCGTAGTTTCTCCTTCAGCATGAGTAATGCCTGATAGAAAGCTTCATCAAAATCCTGACAGATATAAGAATACTTTTCTTTCTCGAATTTACCGAAGTCAAGAAGCAATAATTTTGTTGGATGAATCTTATTGAGAACCATACTGAATTTCTCATTATCGAAATTCATCACTATGTATTTATTATATTTCCCGACAGATTCGCGGATAATGGTATTGAAAAGCCGTTCATTATATTGATGAAACAGCAAGTCTACTTTGTAATTAATAGGCAGATGTTTGACGAAACTATTGTAAAGGGCTTCTTTAAAAGGAGTGTACTGGTCGAGCAGGAGCAAGACATTGGTCACCTGACTGGTTACATAATATCCTTTTCCCGGAGTGGAATCGATCAGTCCCCGTTCGCGCAAATCAAGAAAGGCCTTGAAAACGGTATCGCGTGATACTCCATATTCTGCACTTAACTGATTGATGGAAGGCAAAGAATCTCCTTCACGAAATTTTTTCATGGAAATCGCCTGGCTTAATGTATCCGCTAATTGCGTAACTTTGCTGGACTGTTGACCGAATGTTTTCTTTTTATCAGTTCGTCTCATACTGTTATAAGATAAATGACTGTGCTGAGCTATGCTGTTGCAAAGAAAAGAAATTTATTCAGAAGTAGAGAACTATTTTAATATGTTCTATAGCAGGAAATAAAAAAAATCCCCTTCGGCGAACCGAAGAGGATTTATAGCTTTTTCCAAATGTCTTGTTAGGAACCTGCCGAAATTTATTCAGCAGCAGCTTCTGTTGCAGCAACTTCTTCAGCCGGAGCTTCAGTTGCTTCTTCTGCAGGTGCTTCAGCAGCAGCTTTTTCAGCAGCTTCAGCAGCTTTCTTTTCAGCGAGTGCTTTTGCTTTCACTTCGTTGATCTTCTTTTCTGCTTCCAGACGTGCTTTAGCTTCAGCTTTCTTTTCTTCGTCTTGTTTAGCTTTCAAAGCAGCCAGACCTGACTGTTTGTTGTTCTTCCAAGCTTCGAATTTAGCTTCTGCTTCTGCTTCTCCGAATGCGCCTTTTGCAACACCGCCAAGAAGATGTTTCTTCATGTAAACACCTTCACGAGAAAGGATATTACGTACAGTGTCACTTGGTTGTGCACCTTTCAGTACCCATGCCAATGCAGCGTCGAAATTCAAATCTACTGTAGCAGGATTGGTGTTCGGGTTGTAAGTACCAATCTTCTCAATAAATTTACCATCACGTGGTGCTCTGCTGTCTGCAATTACAATTGAATAAAACGCGTAACTTTTACGTCCGTGTCTTTGCAATCTGATTCTAGTTGCCATTTTTAATAATTGTTTTTAATTAATGATTTGAATTATGCTACTAACTCGTAATAGCGGGCGCAAAGATACAGCTTTTCTTTTGATTGACAAATATTTCCTTTCTTTTTCTTATGAATACCTCCTCGGATATCGGAACAGGATAGCGAGTAGGGCACAGATCCCCATCGTAAACGGATAATAGAGATTGCCGATGATACTGATAGGAGAGATGTTGGCTAACCCTGCAGCAATCAGCATTTGTGCTCCATAGGGTATGATGCCTTGTATCAGACAGGAGAATGTATCCAGAATACTGGCTGTTTTTCTCCGGTCGAGATGGAATCTCTTTGCAATATCCTTTGCAATAGGTCCTGTGGTGATGATGGCAATCGTATTGTTGGCAGTGCATAGGTTGGCGATACTTACCAGAGCGGCGATGCTCAGTTCCGCACCACGCTTGCTGTTGACATGACGGGTCAGTTTTTTGATGATGAAATCAATACCTCCGTTATAACGGATTGTTTCGAGCATACCGCCTGCCAGTAATGTGATAATGATCAATTCACCCATGCCTGTGATACCCGTACCCATTGCCCCAAACCAATCGAATACGCCAAAACTTCCGGTAGCTATGCCAATGATACCGCTGGTCAGGATACCAATTATTAATACCAGCATCACGTTCATTCCGGCAATGGCTGTTCCCAGTACTATTATATAAGGTATGACTTTTATCCATTCAATAGTCTGTACTTGTGCGGGCGCAGTGATGGATAGTCCTTGAAAAATGTAGATTCCCAGTACGATAATCGCTGCCGGAACCACAATCATGGAATTTACCCGAAACTTATCACGCATCACGCATTCCTGAGTTTTGGTTGAGGCAATGGTCGTATCGGATATAAACGACAGGTTATCTCCAAAGAAAGAACCTCCGACAACGACTGCTACCATAAACGGAAGGGCGATTTCTGTCTTTTCGGCCAGGCCGACAGCAACGGGAGTAAGGGCTACAATTGTCCCTACGCTGGTTCCGATGGATAATGAGATAAAACAGGCGGCAATGAATATCCCGGCCAATAGCAGATTATCAGGGAGGATATGCAGTGTCAGATTGACGGTTGCATCAATAGCTCCCATCTGCTTGGCGCTTTGTGCGAAAGCTCCGGCAAGGATGAATATCCATATCATCAGAAGGATATTCTTGTTGGCGGCTCCTACGGAGAACTGGTAGATTCGCTGGTCGAGCTTCAATCCTCGCGTAATGGCAATTGCGTAACAGGAAGACACGAGGAAAGCCACAGTGATGGGTACTTTATAAAAGTCATTAACAAGAATGGAAGTTACCAGATAAAGGCAGAGAAAGACGAGTAACGGACTCAATGCCCACCAGCTGCCATGACGTTCTTTATGTATTTTTTCTTCAGTCATAAATTGATATTGTGGTATATATTCGAACTGCAAAGATAGTAAGGAAACACATAAGTACGATAAAAGGCTCAGATTTTCATCTTTTCTTTTTCCGTTTCATCTTTTCTTTTTCCGCTTCGGAAATTAAATTCCCGTTCTTTTTTCTTCTTTCCGCTACTTTCGTGCCGTTGACAACATAACTAATGTAGAATAGAATGACAACGACTAATTTTTCATTGTGTATTTTTTGTCTTTGCCTGCTCACATCGTGTAGTAAGGGTGAGAAGAAAACAAACGAGCCTGTACGGGTAAAAGTGGCGGAAGTAGAAATGCTGGTTCCTTCTGCCGAGCGTGAATTTTCGTTTATTGCCAAACCATTCAAGGAGACCGAACTCTCTTTTCGGGTGGGCGGACCGATTGACCGTTTCGAAGTGTATGCGGGTAATTACTATCATCGGGGAGATATCATAGCTGAAATTGATTCCCGTGATTTTCGTATTCGTAAGGAACGTGCGGAAGCTGTTTATCATCAGGCAAAAGCAGAATTTGAGCGAATCAAAGTGTTGTATGAGAAAAACAACCTGTCCGCCAGTGCCTATGAAAAAGCACGTGCAGACTATACTTCTGCCAAAACTGCTTATGAAACAGCCGTAAATGAACTTGAAGATACGAAACTTATTGCTCCTTTTGACGGATATATAGGGGAAGTCTACATTGAAAAATATCAGGATGTGAAAGCGACTCAGTCTGTTGTCTCTTTTATCGATATCACTCAGTTGAAGATAGAAGCGTATGTTACTCAGGAGATCGCATTTCAAGCGAAGGAAATCAAGGAAGTGGGTATTCGTTTTGATGTTCGTCCCGAAGCAGTATATCCGGCTAAAGTGATAGAGGTTTCAAAGAGTACGACGCGCAATAATCTTTCTTTCCTGATGACGGCATTGCTGCCCAACAAACAAGGAGAATGGCCGGCCGGTATCTCAGGAAAAATGTTGTTGGACCTTCCTGCTACATCATCTGTTCCTATGGTGACTGTTCCGCAAACGGCCCTTAATCATCGTCCCACTGAAGGAGACTATGTATGGATGGTGGATCAAACGACAGGACAAGTCGTGAAGAGAAAAGTCGTTTTAGGCGAATTGCTTTCCAATGGAAAAGTAGAAGTGAAAGGCGGATTGCAGGCAGGAGATAAAGTAGCGGTAAGCAAATTACGTTTTCTTTCGGACGGAATGCCTGTCGATATCATTTCTCAGAAAGAAAAAAGGACGGTTGCCGCTCAAAAGTAAGTAGAAGAATATGAAGTTGGTAAAATATTTCTTGCAGAAGAAGTCGGTGACTGTTCTGCTGTTGATATTAGTGCTGGGAGGAGGATTGTTTTCTTATATCAAGATGGGAAAACTGGAAGATGCCCCGTTTACTATTAAGCAAGCATTGGTGATGACTCCATATCCGGGTGCTTCCCCTTCCGAAGTACAATCTCAGGTGACGGATGTATTGGAGGAATCGATACAGTCATTAGGCGAATTATATTATCTGAAAACTGAAAATCGGGCAGGCTTATCCAAGATCACGGTGTATGTAAAGAAAGAAATCCGGGCGGATGAGATGCAGCAGTTGTGGGATAAACTTCGTCGGAAGGTCAATGATGTACAGTCGAAACTTCCTGCAGGAGCCGGTCCTTCAGTGGTGAATGATGATTTCGGTGATGTGCTGGGTGTTTTCTATGGTCTGACGGGTGAAGGATATTCATATCGGGAACTGGAAAATCAGGCGAAGCTTATCAAGAATGTACTGCTCAGGGTGAAGGATGTGGCAAAAGTGGAGATTTATGGTGTACAGTCTCCAACGATTGACGTCATTCTTAATCCTTCCGTTATGGCACGGAGTGGAATCACGACTACGGATATTTCACGTGCCTTCGATGCACAGAACAGGGTAGTGGATGCCGGAGGAATTGATGCCGGCGTAAACAGAATACGGATTGAATCTACCGGTAATTTTTATTCTCTGGATGATATTCGGAATATGACTATCGTATCACGTACAGGAGAGCATTTCCGGCTGGCTGATATTGCAGAGATTGAAGAGAGTTATCAGACGCCTCCAAGTAACAAAATGCGGATTGACGGGAAACCTGCGGTAGGTATTGCTATTTCTACGATACCCACAGGAAATGTTGTCGATATGGCAGAGGCGGTAAAACAGGAGATTGACCATTTTGCAGAGACAATGCCCGAAGGTTTTGAGCTGCAGACGATTTATGATCAGGGTTATGAATCGGCAGTGGCCAATCAGGGATTTATTCTGAACCTGATTATATCTGTTGTAACGGTAGTAGCTATTCTGTTGTTTTTTATAGGATTCAAGAATGGTATTCTGATTGGCAGCGGATTGGTGTTTTCCATCTTTGCGACTTTGATTGTGATGCTTTCACAAGGAATTGCCTTGCAACGTATGTCACTTGCTGCCATTATCATAGCTATGGGAATGTTGGTAGATAATGCCATTGTGGTCTCCGATTCGGCATTGGTCAATATGCAGCGGGGAATGCGGAAACGGGTAGCCATATTGCGGGCTTGTTCTTCAACTTCGTTGCCCTTATTGGCGGCGACAGTCATTGCGATTCTAACTTTTTTACCTATATATTATTCGCCGCATATTACCGGCGAGTTATTGTCATCCTTAGTTGTAGTTATCGGCGTTTCGCTGATGTTCAGTTGGGTCTTTGCGCTGACGCAGACTCCTTTCTTTATTCAGGAGTTTGTCCGTCGGCCAAGACCCAACGAACTTAAGGCGGCTCTTTTTGCAGGCAAGTATTATGATAAATTTCGTTCTGCATTGAGATGGGTGATTCGTCACCGGTATGCAACGATTGGGTGTATGGTCATTATGCTGGTATTGTCGGCATGGAGTTTCAAGTTCATTCCGAAGGTCTTTGTCCCCGCATTGGATAAGCAGTATTTTACATTGGATATGTGGCTGCCCGAAGGGACACGGATTGAAGAAACAGATAAGATGGTGATGGATATGGCAGAGTATATCCGCGGACAGGAAGAAACGGAAATGGTATCTACTTATGTAGGACGGACTCCGCCGCGTTATTACTTGTCAAACGTTTCCTTTGGACCTCAATCCAACTATGCACAAATTTTGGTGAAATGCAAGACTTCGAAACTTTCCCGTCAGCTGCATGCCCGTTTGCAGGACTCTGTTTCGTTGAAGTTTCCCGAACCGTTGATTAAAGTAAATAAATTCGAACTAAGTCCGTTAACGGAAGCGGTGATCGAGGCTCGTTTCCTCGGACCGGACCCTGCTGTACTTGATTCTCTGGTAGGGCAGGCCATTGAGATTATGCGACAAAATCCTAAAGTTGCGGATGCCCGGAACGAATGGGGGAATATGTCGATGGTTATCCGTCCGGTATATGATCCGGTGAAGGCCGGAGCATTAGGAATTACAAAAGCTTCGATGATGGAATCGGTAAAATCAATTAATGATGGTTTGCCTGTCGGTGTCTATCGGGATAATGAGAAAAAAGTTCCTGTTCTTTTGAAATCGGGTAATGTGGATATAGCGGACACCCATTCTTTGGGAGACTTTTCGATATGGAATGGAGAAAGGTCGGCTCCGCTTTCGCAGGTAACAGAACGGATAGAGACAACCTGGGAGTTTCCCCAGGTGAGAACTTATAACCGTCAGCTGTCAATGGCTGCAATGTGTGGCGTGAAACCGGGGCATACGATGGCGGAAGTACATGGAGAAATCCGGAAAGAAATAGAGAACATCCAGCTTCCTGAAGGATATACTTTCTTTTGGGATGCCCAGTATAAAGATCAGGGTGAGGCGATGCAGGCCATTGCTAAATATTTCCCGTTGGCATTTCTTGCATTAGTGGTTATCCTGGTAGGGCTGTTCGGTAATTTCCGTGAACCGATTATTATTCTTTGTGTCTTGCCTTTGTCTTTGATAGGTATTGCGGTGGGGATGCTCTTGACCGGTTTTGACTTCGGTTTCTTTCCGATAGCCGGTTGGCTGGGGTTGCTTGGAATGATAATCAAGAATGTGATTGTACTGATTGATGAAATCAATGTGCAGCATCGTAGTGGAATTGATCTGTATACCTCTATTGTTGAGGCTACGGTTTCCCGAACCCGTCCGGTATTGATGGCGGCAACCACTACCATCTTCGGTATGGTCCCGCTATTGTTTGATGTCGCTTTCGGCGGAATGGCTGCGACTATTATTTTCGGACTGACGTTTGCCACGGGATTGACCTTGTTTGTCACGCCTGCATTATATTCAATGTTTTATAAAGTAAAAGGAAAATAAAGATGAAAATAAGGATATATAGCTTGTTGTTATGTGGTTTTGCTTTAGGGTCTTTGTCTGCTTTAGCCCAGCAAAGTCCTCTTCTTGAAAAGTACCGGACTATGGCATTGGATTACAATCACGACTTGAAAGCGGCTGAGAAGAATATAGCTGCCAGTATGGAAGTGGAAAAATCGGCACGGGCAGATTTGAAACCGAAACTTTCCGGAACAGCCAACTTTCAGTATACGGAGAATCCGTTGGAATTGACTCTGGATGTCCCTTCTTTAGGATTAGCAAGAACAGTGGAAGGGAAACAACTGAACTATGGTGGTTCTCTTTCCATTCTGCAACCGGTCTATACAGGCGGACGAGTACTGGAATCCATCCGTATGGCACAACATCAGCAATCATTTGCTGCCAATCAGGCAAAGGCATTGAATGATGCTGTTTGCTATCAAACGGATATTCAATACTGGAGTGCCGTAGCCCGGCAGGAGATTGTGACTGTTGCCGAAGATTTTCGTAACTCAATAGCCGCTTTGGTTAAAACAATTAAAGAAAGGGTAGAGGTGGGGCTGGTTGATCCGCAGGATTTACTGATGGCGGAAGTAAAACTGAACGAAGCGGAGTACCAGTTGCTCCAGGCACAAAGTAATTTTGAAACAGGGCGGATGGCATTGAATTCTATGATTGGTGTCCGGCTGGAACATCATACGGAACTGGATTCACAGATACCGGTGGTGGTTGTCGATGATTCTACATGGTTGTCTACCGGTATGGCACGTCCTGAAATTCAGATGGCTTATGACCGGATTCGTATGGCCGAGAGTACGAAAAAGTTGAATGATTCGCAGTTCAAACCTCAGTTTTATGTGGGAATAGACGGGAGTTACTCTTCTCCCGGATATAACTTCAAGAAAGATCTGGATCCCAATTATGCTGTTTATGCAAAGGTCTCTGTACCTATTTTTGAATGGGGAAAGCGTAAAAGTGAGAAACGTGCTTCTTCTTTTCGGGTAGGTATGGCAGAAGATAATCTGAATAAAGTGATGGATCAGGTTGAACTGGAAATAGGTGTGGCACGTAAAGCCCTGTCACAAGCAATGGAACGGGTTCGTTTGAGCGAAAGTTCACTGGCGAAGGCAGAAGAGAATGAAGCGAAAGCAATAGAACGTTATAATGAAGGAAAGGTGTCAGTGGTGGAAGTGATTGACGCGCAAACCTATCGGCAGACATCGCAGGTGAATTATGTACAAGCCAAAGCTGCGGCACAAGGACACTATTCGGAGTTAATAAAAGCGCTCCACGGATATGATTGTCGATAAAAAGCACTAACTTTGTATGAAAAGAGCCAACTGTATGAATGTAAAGTTGAACACCTTATTGTATATAGCGCTGTTTTCAGGATTGGGTATATTCTCTTTCCTGTTACTGATAAATTATGCAACCTTCTCTGATCGGGTTGCCGATATGCTACATTCTGTCAGTACACTGGGGTTCTTCATACTGGCTTTTAATGTGCTGGGATATACTACCATCAGGCTGAGTTCATGGATTGATAATCAGTATGCGTTGAATTTGCATCGGCGTTGGAAGCTGGTTTCAGTCTATATTATCGTAATGGGGATGTTTCTTTTGCTGAACTACGGTTTAATGGTAACTGCCAAGTTGTTGGCAGGAGCTTCTTATCCGTTTACGTTTCCCAACGGAGGCTGGCGGATTCTTATAACTGTATGGCTGGTAGAGCTCGTCATCCTTGGATTGTTGCTGGCCAATCGCTCGATGCGGAATACGTTAAGATTACAACAGAAAGCGGCTGCCTTGCAAAAAGAGAATAATACGGCACGCTATACAGCTCTACAGAATCAGTTGAATCCTCATTTCTTGTTTAACAGCCTGAATACCTTGATTTCTGAGATTCGCTACAATCCGGCTAATGCGGAATTGTTCACCCAGCATCTTTCGGATGTGTATCGCTATATTCTTCAGTGTCAGAATCAAAGGCTGACAACACTGCGAGAGGAAATGGATTTTCTGAACTCTTATATTTTTCTGCATAGGGTTCGTTTGGGCGATTGCATTCATATTGACAACCGTATTCCGAAGACTTGTATGGAGGCTCAGTTGCCTCCGCTTACTATTCAATTGTTAGCGGAGAATGTAATCAAGCATAATGTCATTCATACGGGAAAACCGATGACTATCGAACTTCTTTATATGGAAAAGGAACGGGAACTGATCGTCAGAAACCGGATACAAACTAAAAAAACAGTGATAACTTCCGGAATGGGACTTAAGAACCTTTCTGCCCGATATATGCTGTTGTGCAACCGTGACATTGTGGTAGAAAATGACCGGAAAGAGTTTACCGTAAAAATACCTTTGCTCTATGAATAAGATAAAAGCAGCCATCATAGAAGATGAAATTCCGGCAGCCCGTCTGCTGAGGGATACGTTATTGTCTCTTCGTCCCGATTGGGAGGTACAGTTATTGCCCGGTAATATTGAAGAGGCAGTAGAGTGGTTCGGGCAGCATCCTCATCCGGATATCCTGTTTCTGGATATTCAGCTAACGGATGGCAATTCTTTTCTTTTTATAGAACAGGCGCATCCGGAGAGTATGATTGTATTTACTACTGCTTATGACGAATATGCTGTGCGTGCTTTCTCAGTGAATAGCATTGACTATCTTTTGAAGCCGATTCATGAAGACCGCCTGATGCAGACCATTCAACGTTTTGAAGGATTGACAAAGAACTACATCCATGATTTCAATCAGGAAAGCCGGATGCTGGAAATATTGCAGCAACTTTCTGCTGCGCAGGAGACCTCTGTCTCTGTGCAGAAAAAGTATCGTACTCGTTTCCTTATTTCTAGTGGCGAGAAACTATTCACCTTACAGGTGAGTGATATCGCTTACTTTTATTCGGAAAATAAGCTCACCTTTGCCGTAACCCATAAGAATCGTGAGTATCTCATTGATCTGGCACTAGACCGATTGAGTGAACAACTCGATCCGGATCACTTTTTCCGGACGAATCGTCAGACATTAGTCTGTATTGATGCCATTCAGCGTATTGAATCCTATTTCTTAGGAAAGGCAATCGTTCATGTACAACCACCTTTCAAAGATAAGATAATGATAAGTAAAGACAAGATGGCTTCATTCAGAATGTGGCTGAATTATTAGCTGTTTTGTTATCTTCCAAAAGGGAATTGATTTCCCCTATAGCAATACAATACGTTTTTGCATGATATCTGTCAGTTGCGCCTTCAACTGACGGGCATTGATAGGTTTCGGCATATACCCGTCAAAACCACTTTCCATCACCCGTTGCTCGTCTGAAGCATATGCAAAAGCCGTAATGGCGATAATCGGTACTTTGGCAGAGTACTTGCGGATTTCTTTGGTTGCTTCATATCCATCCAGGACAGGCATATTGATATCCATTAATATAATTTGTGGATTATGCTCCTTGAACATGTTTACAGCTTCCTGACCATCCCAGGCATGAAGCAGATGATAATCATATTTTAGAATAGATTCGAACAACTTATAATTGCTTTCATTATCTTCAGCAATCAAAATTACCAGCTTATCCTTTTCTATGGCAATAGGTTGTATGTCCTTTGGAAGGCTCTTCTTAACAGTCTCTGCTTGCTTGTAAGGCAAAGTGAACCAGAATGTAGAGCCGTTTCCTTCTTCTGATTCTACCCCGATTTTACCTCCCATGTGTTCGACAAGTGTCTGGCAGATTGAGAGTCCTAAACCCGTACCTTGTGCAAATGAATTTAATTTGACGAAACGTCCAAAAATACTTTTTTGCTTATCTTGAGGAATGCCGCAACCTGTATCAGCCACATAGAAATATAATTCATTGTTCTGACGTTTGTATCCAAATCGGATACTACCTTGAATGGTGAATTTTATGGCATTCGTCACCAGGTTAATAATTAACTGAGATAACCTGTTCTTTTCTATATGTGCGAAACATGGTTCTTCAGGAGCTACGAATTCCAGTTTGACAGCATCCGACTTAAGTTTCAGTTGACACATGTTTTCCAGGTCTTTCATTAAATCATTGATTTCAACATTGGAATAGTGCAGGTCCAATGTTCCTGCTTCTATTTTTGATAAATCAAGGATATCACTGATGAGCTGCAATAATAACGTATTATTGTTTTCAATGATACTGACATATTCTTGTTTTTCCTCTTCTTCTTCGGTGGATGCCAATATACCGGAGAAACCGACGATAGCATTTAGAGGAGTACGAATTTCATGACTCATGTTGGCAAGGAAAGCAGACTTCAGCCGATTGGACTCTTCGGCACGGTTTTTGGCATTAATCAGTTCCATCTCCATTTTTTTTCGTTCAGTGATAACGAGTGAGGAGCCAACAAGAGTCAATGGTTTGCCATTCTCATCCCGCGTTTCAACGGCTGCTTGGGCTTCCA
>ULWU01040420.1_pt1 | contig 13812 bp, 11 predicted proteins | sample 1960661 | NCBI WGS metagenome assembly ULWU01 (sample SAMEA4835821, study PRJEB28245) | human gut metagenome | biome: gut microbiome; material: fecal sample | place: Denmark | collected 2008
GTTTCCGACAAGCGGGGCGTAATCTACATTTTTCTTCTACTTTGTCCCGAAGATAAAACCCTCCGCAATGAGCTACGTTATTCATAAGATTGTCAGCATAAAACGCTGCCAATCTTATGAATAGTGCGGCGTTCGCCGCATCTCGGCATAAGTAAAGACAGCGAATCATGCGCGAGCGCCCATCGCTGTCTTCACTATGCCTATGCGCGGCTCATTGCTCGCGTAACTTTCCATTTACCGAAACTTTCCCGCCCAATATTCGTCTTATTATAATGTGATCACCATAACACTTCACGATTTTGGGAGGGTATCTTTATGAAGAAGGCTATTTTACTATCAACACTGACAACGATTCTTACGCTTTCCTTGGCAGGATGTGGTTCTACCGGGGGCCTGGAGGATTCTGTAGGAGTGCAAAATTCCACGGCCCCCACCGGGCCAATCGCCCCGGTCATCGCGGAAAGCCTCGTTCCTACAGAATGCCCGGAAAGCGGGCCTGCCGACGATCTGGCGATATCCATGGGGAATGAAGCTATCTGTGATCTGGGACCGGTGCAGTTCTCCCTGTCCCTTCCGGAGACCTGGGACTATGAGATCCGCAATTTAACTTTCGCAGGTACCACCACGACCGATGCTATCATCTTCTGGAACATCGCATACCCGGAGGATACCTTTACGCTTATCTATGCTCCCGTCCCGGGAATCTGCGGCACCGGCGTCACCAGCGAGGAGATCACTCTGCCCGACAGCAACTTAAACGGCTGGAAAAATACCGAGATCTACCAGACAGAACAAAAATACTGGATTTACATTACATTATCCAATCCCGATGTCCCTTTACAGGGAAATACCCTACAGCTGGAAGCCACTATTCCGTTAACAGACTGGTACACTCTGGAAACAGATTTCAACCGCATCCTCGAAACCATCCAGCTTCAATATACAAGTTTCGAAGCTCCTGTGACGCAGGATATTCTGATCTTGCCGGAAGAAACGCAGTCAACGACTCCAGACATTCTGCCCTTGCCAGAAGAAACGCAGTTCGCTCCCCAAGACAAGTTGCCCTTGTTAGAAGAAAGACAGTCTAACTGTATCGAGCTGGATACGGATTTCGGTGCATCTGTGACTCAGGATATTCTGATCCTGCCAGAACAAACTCAACCTGCAACTCAGGAGAAACTGCCCCTGTTGGAACAAAGGCAGTCCAACTGTATTGAGCTGGATGCAGATTTCAGAGCCCCCGCATCGTAGGATACTCTAATCTTACCGAAAGAATCACATCCTTGTCTCACGACAGCCGCCATCCTTGGCCGCCAGATAAGGGAATCTCCACAGATTGCCCACACCCACCGCGCTTCCGGCCGCCGCCAGCACGAAACCGATCTGCCCGGAGAAATTACTTGTTTTCTTTTCCATATGATTCACGCTCCTTAAAACACTTGTGACATGAGGATAGCATATGCTATACTATCAGTAAAACGAATGTTTTTATTGGTATGCATAAGTTTTTGTAATGTGATGAGTCTCAAGAGAAAATAAGTGGCTGCAAAGCAGACATTTGTTTTTTGGACTCATCAGCTCACGAATATCCTGCGAAGCAGGATGTAAAAATTCGTGAGCTTATACTATAATGAGTACAAGAAAGCTAATCTGCTCGCATAATTGGTGAACGATGAATTTGAAATTCATAAATTTACGGGGTGAAGATCATGAAAGAACAAAAAGACCGTTACGAGATATTTTTAAAAGTATGTGAAACGGGAAGCTTCTCCAAGGCGGCGGAAGCACTGAATTATACCCAGTCCGGCATCAGCCAGATGATGGCGGGACTGGAGGAAGAACTGGGTGTGCAGCTTTTTGCCCGGGTTAAACGGGGTGTCAGCCTCACCGACAACGGTGCCCGCCTCATCCCTTACATTCAGGAAATGGTCAACCAGAAAGACAAGCTGCGCCAGGCCGCCTTCAATATCAACAATAAGATTGAGGGGAAACTGCGGGTCGGTAGTTTTTCCAGCATCACCGCTCTGTGGATGCCGGATGTGGTTCATTTTTTCCGGGAAAATTATCCGAAAGTGGATGTAGAAATTTTTGACGGCAATTATGATGAGATCCGGGACTGGATCATTCACGGGCAGGTGGATTGTGGATTTTTATCCTCCATCGTAGCGGATGATCTGACCTTTTATCCACTGTTGAATGATCCGCTGTGCGCTGTTTTCCCCGAGGGACATCCGCTGGCTGCCAAAAACAGCGTCACCCTGCCGGAACTGTTCGAATATCCTCTGATCATCGAGACCCCCGGCTGTGACAACGACATCCAGCATCTGCTGACCAAATGCCCTGTCCGCCCAAAGATCTCTTACAGCTTCCGGGACGATACCCTGATCATGTCCTTCGTCCGGAACGGTCTCGGTGTCACCATCTCTCAGGAACTGGTATTAAAAGCTTTCGCACGGGGTGTGGTCTCCAGACCCTTATCTCCCAGTTGTCACCGTACGCTGGGACTGGCTTTCTCCAAGACCACCAACTCCGTGGTGTCACAGACGATGCTGCGGTATTTGCAGGAAACGATCCACTGATCCACCCCAGCTCAACTATTCTGCTATTCTACATTATGATAGTTTCCGCAATACGGGCAGCGTCCGGTATATCCTGCTGCCGCCTGATAGGAAGCACCGCAGTTCGGACACTGCACGGCGGTCATGCGAAGCTTGGAAGGATCCACGGGCTTATCGTCCATCAGTTCCTGCTCTCCCGGCAGAATCTCATCCCGGACGGAATCCGGATCCCAACCGTATTTTCCCTGATATTCGTAGATATCCATGGTCATACCGATGGGATAGGTCGAAGCGCCCTTTTCAAACGCAGTGGGAATCACTGCCTCCCGCTCGATCTGATTCTTGTCAAAATAATGCACGATCACATTCACCGGGAATCTGCCGTTTACCATATACGCCGTATTCTCCACGTAACCGTAGATCTTGGCGGCATATCTGATTCCGTTTTTTACGATGAGTGACTTTTTATGCTGCCCGAATAATACTGCTGCGATAAAACAAATGCCCAGTATCAGGAAAAACAGCGGCAATGCCAGAAATGCCCTCATGGGCCGGAACACCATGCCGATGCTTCCGAATATCATTGTCAGCACTGCGCCGATCCCCGCAAATGCGCCTCCTATGATCAGTAAAATTTTCTGAGCCATGTTCATTTTCATGTCAGTTTCCCGCCCTTCTCCTATTTTTCATGCCAATCTCCATCCAGCAGCCTTCGGCTGGCGGCACAAATAGTAATTTATACCATCTGGACCACCCAGACATTACTCTTCACCATGAGGTAACCAATGATCACCTTGATCAGTTCCGTGCCCTGCACCAGGAAATAAATGCTTACGATGCCCAGTCCGGTGAAATGTGCCAGCAGATATGCCACAGGCACCACGATCACCCAGGTAAATACTGAATCAAACAGGAAAGTCACCACCGTCTTACCACCGGAACGCAGGGTAAAATACGACGCATGGCTGAAGGCGCAGAAGGGCATGATGATGGCCGATACCGCAATAAAACTGGTAGCCAGTTCCCTGATCTCCTCCGTGGTATTGTAAATGCCGGGGAAAAACCCTCCTACCACGAACATTAACACTGCCATGATCGCACAGCAGAAGACACTGAATACGATCATCTTATTGTCCGCATCTTTGGCATCCTCTAATTTTCCGCCCCCCAGATACTGTCCCACCACAATGCTGATGCAGGATCCCAGTTGGAGATAAACGATGTTAAACAGGTTCGTGATGGTGGAGGCAATGTTCAGTCCCGCCACCACGTTCAGACCTCTGACAGAATAGCACTGGGTCACCGTTGTCATGCCCGCTGCCCACAGCACCTCGTTCATCATCAGCGGAAATCCCTTGATCAGGATCGCCTTCAATTCCGCAAGCGGAATACCAAAGCCGGTGTAAGCTCCCTCCAGATAGCGGTTTTTTCCCCGATGGATGTGTGCCCAGATCACCACGATCAGTGCCTCAATGTAACGGGCAATAACGGTAGCCAGCGCCGCCCCCTGCACTCCCAGCTCCGGGAAAGGACCGATGCCGAAGATCATCAGATAGTCCAGAATCGCATTAGTACCCACCGCCACAAAGCTGGCCAGCATCGGGATAAAGGTCTGCCCGGTCTCTTTTATATTTGTCGCGTAGGACTGGTTCACCGCAAAAGGGATCAGTCCCACCATCATGATGGCCAGATATTCCAGTCCGTACTGCAGTGCCAAGTCCGTGGCCCCGTTCCCCATCGTATCCGTCAGATACAGGGAGATCAGTGCGGAACCTTTCGTCAGGAACAGAAGGATCGCTCCGCCTGTCACCAACAGCGTGGCATACAGCTTAAACCGAAAGGAATACATATGTCCCTTATGATTGCCCTTTCCGAAATACTGGGCACCGAAGATGCTGGCAGCTGACACAGCTCCGAAGATTGCCAGATTGTATACAAAGATCAGCTGATTCACAATGGCAACGCCGGACATCTGCTCCGTTCCCAGCTGTCCCACCATGATGTTATCCAGAAAGCTTACCAGATTGGTAATGGCATTCTGCAGGATCATGGGAATAGCCAGTAAAAGATACTTCTGGTAAAAATCCCAGTCTCCAATATATTTTTTCTTAAATTTTGCTAACATAATTTCCCTCAATTTTCTAAATAATCCCTACATACGCTCGATCATCCCGGGACTTTCACTCCCGAAAACCGACCGCTTATAACGGTTCTTCCTGCGGCATGGTGCTGTGTACTTTCTTTCTGACAAAATAGAAACATACCGCCTGCAGCAGGATCGTTGCCAGCCAGGAGGCCGGATAAGATAAAAACAGTACCATCAACGACCGGTGCGTTGGGAATACTTCGTAGATCCAGAAGATTCTCGTTCCCACCGTACCGATAATGGACAATATCATAGGTACCGCCGAATGTCCCATGCCCCGCAAGGCTCCCGGAATCAGATCCATGATGCCGCATAAAAAGTAAGTCAACGTCGTATACAGCAGAATCTCCGTTCCACAGGCAATAACGTCCGCATCCGTTGTGTAAATGTGAAGCAGCTGCGGACCGAAGAGATTGGCGCTTCCACCCAGCGTTACCGCTACGATCACCGACAGGATCATACAATCGATCAGTACCCTGTCCATACGTTTTTTCTTCCCGGCACCGTAGTTCTGACTGGTGAAGCTCATACACGCCTGGGTAATGGAATTCACCGACACGAACAGGAATCCAAAGATATTATTGGCCGCCGTATAGCCTGCCATGGCGATGGAGCCAAAGGAATTCACCGAGGACTGCAGCAGAACATTGGAGAAATTGATGACTACGCTCTGGATCCCCGCCGGAACCCCCACCTGAAAGATCTGCAGCAGGTACTCCCCTTTTATTCCCAGCTTTGAAATCTGCAGCCGGTAACAGCTGTCCGTAGTAAACAGGCACCATAATACCAGCACACAGGAGATCACCTGAGAGATCACTGTAGCAATGGCTACCCCCGCCACACCCATGGAAAAAGCAATGACCAGAAACAGGTTCAATACCGCATTGATGGCTCCGGATATGATCAGGAACAACAGCGGACGCTTCGTGTCTCCCACTGCCCGCAGAACTGCAGCTCCGTAATTGTACAGCATGAAAAAGGGCATGCTGCAGAAATAAATTTTCATATATAATGCCGCCTGATCAATAACATCCGCCGGGGTATCCATCAATTCCAACGCCCCCCGGGTGCAGAACAGCCCTACGAATACCATGACAATACCGCTGATCAATGCAAAGGTCATAGCTGTATGTACTGTCTCGCTCATCTCCCGCTCTTTCCCGGCAGCATAGAATCTGGCGGACAATACATTGGCTCCCAGAGAAACGCCGATAAACAGATTGACGAACATATTGATCAATGCCGTGGTGGAACCTACAGCCGCCAGCGCCTGACTTCCGGTGAACCGTCCCACCACAATGATATCCACTGCATTGAACAGCAGCTGCAAAATGCTGGACACCATCAGGGGCAGTGCAAAGGAGATCAGCTTGTCCATAATCGTGCCGTTGCACATATCTATTTCATATTTGTTTTTCTTCTGTGTTGCTTCCATAATTTCATTTCCTGCAATTCTCTTCCAAATCCCGTTATTTTCCCGCACCGCTCATCCGCATCTGCAGAAGAACCGCTATAACTTATGATTTTATCACATATTTTGCTATATTTCTATTCCCCATTTTAGCTGAAAATATGATATACTATATTTTGAATGTTTTTGGGGGTTCAAAATGAGTATACATCCCACAAATCCTTACAAGAGAACAAAGAGAAAGGAAACTTATCCCTATGAAATATGACGTAATCATTATCGGTGCCGGTCCCGGCGGTATCTTCTCCGCTTATGAACTGGTGCAACAGAATCCCGACCTGAAAATTGCCGTTTTCGAATCCGGTCACCCTCTGGAGAAGCGCCACTGTCCTATCGACGGTGACAAGATCAAGAGTTGCATCAACTGTAAGAGCTGTTCCATCATGAGCGGTTTCGGTGGTGCCGGTGCTTTTTCCGATGGAAAATACAATATCACCAACGCTTTCGGTGGCACTCTCTACGAGTATATCGGCAAGAGTCAGGCCATCGACCTGATGAAATATGTGGATGACATCAACATGAAGTTCGGCGGTGAAGGCACGAAGCTGTATTCCACTGCTGGCACCTCTTTCAAAAAGATCTGCATGCAGAACAAGCTGAACCTGTTAGACGCTTCCGTACGTCACCTGGGTACAGATATCAACTTCATCGTGCTGGAAAATCTGTACGCAGAACTGAAGGATAAAGTGACTTTCTATTTCGATACCCCGGTGAAAACGGTGGAGACCGTTGGTGACGGTTACCGTATCTGCTGCGAAAACGCTTCTTACGACTGCGACAAGTGCATTATTTCCGTAGGCCGCAGCGGCAGCAAATGGATGGAGCAGATCTGTAAAGATCTGGACATCAACACCAAGTCCAACCGCGTGGATATCGGCGTCCGGGTGGAACTGCCCGCAGTCATCTTCTCTCATCTGACCGATGAACTCTATGAGAGCAAGATCGTATACCGCACTGAAAAATTCGAGGATTCCGTGCGTACCTTCTGTATGAATCCCCACGGTATCGTCGTAAATGAGAACACCAACGGCATCGTCACCGTAAACGGTCACAGCTACGAAGGAGCCGACAAGCAGACAGAGAACACCAACTTTGCCCTGCTGGTAGCGAAGCATTTCTCCGAGCCCTTCAAGGACAGCAACGGCTACGGTGAAAGTATCGCCCGTCTCTCCAACATGCTGGGCGGCGGTGTTATCGTACAGCGTTTCGGCGATCTGGTGAGAGGACGCCGCAGTAATGCGAAGCGTATTGCCGAGGGCATGGTAGAGCCTACCCTGTCCGCAACTCCCGGTGATTTAAGCCTGGTACTGCCCAAGCGTATCTTAGACGGTATCATCGAAATGATCTACGCACTGGACAAGATCGCACCCGGTACCGCCAATGACGATACCCTGCTCTACGGTGTGGAAGTCAAATTCTATAATATGGAAGTGGAACTGGACGAACATCTGGAAAGCTGTCACAAGGGCCTGTACATCATCGGTGACGGCAGCGGTGTGACTCATTCCCTGTCCCATGCATCCGCCAGCGGTGTCTATGTCGCAAGGCAGATCGCCAAAGGGGAATAATTACTAATAAAAAGGAAGGTAGATTCTATGGCACAGACAGTTAAGATCATCTCTGACAGTACCTGTGATCTGTCAAAGGAATTAGTGGAAAAGTATGACATTACCATCCTGCCTCTGCACATTCTGCTGGGCGAGGATGAATACCGCGATGGCGTGGATATTACGCCGGAAGAAATTTTCCGGTGGTCCGATGAAAACAAGACCACGCCCAAGACCTCTGCTCCTTCTCTGACCGAGGCCATGGAAGTCATGCAGCCTTTTGTGGAAGAAGGCCGGGAGATCATCTGTTTCTCCATCTCCGACAGTATGTCCACCTCCGGCAACGTTATGCGGCTTGCTGCAGAAGAACTGGAAGCTTCCGACAAAGTCACCGTCATCAACTCCGCAAACCTGTCCACCGGCATCGGTCTGCAGGTAATACAGGCTGCCATTCTGGCTTCTGAAGGGAAAACAGCCGCAGAGATCACTACTGCCATCGAAGCCATCCGTCCCAAAGTCCGGGCCAGCTTCGTCGTAGATACCCTGACCTACCTTCACCGCGGTGGCAGATGCAGCGCGGTAGCGGCTCTGGCCGGTGGTATGTTAAAGCTTCATCCCCGGATCGTCGTGGTGGATGGTGCCATGGATGCCTCCAAAAAATACCGTGGAAAACTGGGTTCCGTCATCCTCTCCTACACAAAGGATATGGAAGAGGATCTGAAGAATGCCGTTCCCGACAGAGTCTTCATCACCCACTCCGGCTGCGACCGGGAGATTGTGGAAGCGGTTCGTTCCTATCTGGAAAGTCTGGGAATCTTTGACGAGATTCTGGAAACCAGAGCAGGCGGTGTAGTCTCCAGCCATTGTGGTCCCGGCACGTTAGGCGTACTTTTCATTGCTAAATAAAAAATCCGAAGGAGTTTCGTGTGAAAAATTAATTTTTCACACGCAAATTTGTGCCTGCACAAGGTGCCAAGGCACCTGAAAGTTTGCAGGTTACTGAAAGGCATTGGTATTATTATGATCCGTTTTATATTCGTCGTATTATTTGTAGTATTATTCCTGATCCTGTCCACGCCGTTAATGCTGGTGGAATGGATCATCGGTAAATTTAACCCCTGTCTTAAGGACCGCAGTTCCCTGGCCATTGTAAACTGGGCCTTCCGCTGGGTCATCCGTCTTTCCGGCACGAAAGTCATTGCCATCGGGGAAGAGAACATTCCCACCGACACTGCTGTGCTGTACGTCGGCAATCATCGCAGCTTTTTCGATGTGGTGCTGACCTATGTCCGTGTTCCCAGACCTACCGGTTATATTGCGAAAAAAGAAATGTTAAAATGGCCCCTGCTTAACATCTGGATGAAAGATCTTCACTGTCTGTTTCTGGATCGCCAGGACATCAAGGCAGGACTGAAAACCATTCTGCAGGCCATTGAGAAAGCCAAAAACGGGATTTCCATCTGCATCTTCCCGGAGGGCACCCGCAACAAGACCCAGGATACTTTTCTTCCCTTCCACGAGGGCAGTTTCAAGATCGCAGAGAAAGCAAATGTTCCCATTATCCCCATGACTATTGTGAATTCCGCTGCGGTATTTGAAGATCATTTTCCGAAAATAAAAAAGGCCACCGTAGTCATTGAATACGGTAAGCCTATTTATCCGAAGGAACTGGACAAGGAGACCCGCAAGAGCATGGGCACCTATGTACAGAATATTATCTCCGAAACTTATTTCAAAAACAAAGAACTGATCTGATCTTTCTAATGTCTATCCGCGAGGGAGACCTGCTGGGCTATCAGTAACAGATAATCCGCAGCGTCTCCCTCTTCGGGATAATAACTCACCGAATCCCGGTTCCGTCCCATCAGGTAATGCAGAAAATCCTCTAAAATCTCCGTGTACTGATAACTGTATAACACATAATTAGCACAGGACAATTCTTCTGCCCGCTTCAGAAGATCCTCGGTTCCATTGTTGACATTCATTACGGCATCGATCATGTTATGGGAACGTTTGGCCAGCTCCTCGCCCCGATTCCGGATGCTTTCCATGAATACAGTGCACAGGTCCACATCCACCGGCTGTCTGGTGGCCAGATACGTCATGGAGCCATACAGATAGGCCGTTTCTTCCAGATAACTGGTATTGTCCTCGAAAAAGTCCTTATACTCCAGGATCTGATTGCGGTAAGTGTAGAGTCCCGCCGCCCGGTAAAGCTCCGTCAGCGCCATGAATTTCTCCGCATCTCTGCCGGATGTCGACATCAGCTTGGTGTACACCGACGACGCATGCTGCAGACATTGTGTGGCATATTGCACATCATATTTCTGGTACAGATAACTGAATTTTGCCATCACCGCCACGTAACACATGTTCTCCGGTTCCGGCTTTTCTGTGTCGTTGGCCGTTTTTTCCAGCCAGTCGGCAATAGATTCCAGCAGATCCGGGATATCATTGCCATTATCATCCGCAAGCACCTGCGGATACCACTCACAGGCCTCCAACAAAGTGATGATCTCATCCTCGGTAATACTGCGATCCTGACATCTGTCATGAACATCCGTGCACAACGCTTCCAACAGTTCCTGATAGTGGTCTTCTTTCAGAGAAAATGTCAGGGATCTTCCCACATTGTCACACTCCAGATAGAACTCACCTTCCCCGGTATAGTCCGTGAAATCCGCTGTTCCGATGTACAGAGACAGCTCCCCGTTGTAATCTGTCTGCTTTACCGTGCCTTCATAGACCGTCTCTCCGGTCTCCCGGTCCACCAGCCGGAAAGTCTCTACCGGCTGTCTGCCCTTCACCACTGCCTGTTTTTCACCGACCGCGGCATACCCCTGCTGATCCACCAGCACATTGGGTGTCAGCGTAGGCACTGTATAGTTGATGACCGGTGTGTTTTCCATGCCGGTCATACTTATGCTTACATGCCCTGTCTCTGCCGTTGCCTGCCCGCAGGCGTTCATACCTATACTGTTAAATAGTAATAGCAGGGACAGGATCCCTGCACTTTTCCTGCTGTATCTCAAAATATTCCTCCGGTCATTCCCTGGGGACATTACAGTACACGATCTCCCCGTTGATAATAGTATAAAGGGTTCGTGTGAAAATTTCCATAGGATTTCCGTCGAAAATGGCAATGTCTGCATCTTTCCCCACTTCCAGGCTGCCAATGCGGTCTGCCACGCCACAGATTTTCGCAGGATAAATGGTGATGGCCCGGAAACCTTCCTCCATTGGAAGTCCCGCTTTTACCGCAAGTCCGGCACACAACGGCAGTGTCTGGATCTGTGACACCGGATGATCCGTGGTGATGGCGACCATCACACCGGCCCGGTTCAGCACTCCGGCGGTCTTAAAAGACATGTTCTGCACCTCGATCTTGTTCCGGCTGGTAAGATCCGGTCCCACAATGGCCGGAAATCCTTCCTTCGCCAGTTCTTCCGCCACCAGATGACCTTCCGAGCAATGATCCATCGTCATTTTTATACCGAATTCTTTTGCAATGCGGATTGCTGTGAAAATATCGTCCACCCGGTGGACATGGGCTTTTAACGGGATGTCTCCCCGCAGTACCGGAAGATAGCACTCTTTTTCAAAATCCGGTGCAAAATACTCTCCCTTCTCCGCCGCTTCCTGCTTTTGCCGCAGATATTCTCTGCTCTCCCAGAGTTCCCTGCGCAGCATGGCGGCGATGGCCATACGAGTGACAGGACTTTTGTTCTGCCCGGAATAATTGACCTTGGGGTTCTCTCCAAAGGCCACCTTCATGGCCGCCGGTGATTTCAGGATCAGGTCGTCGATCCGGCGCCCCTTAGTCTTTACCATGGCAAACTGGCCGCCCACCACATTAGAGCTTCCGGGTCCGATCATGGCTGCAGTAATTCCGGCCCGCACCGCATCGTCAAAGGCTGCATCCATGGGATTAATACCATCGATAGCCCGCAGAGCCGGTGTCAGGGGATCCACTGTCTCATTACAGTCATCCCCTTCCGTGCTCTTTTTTTCTTCCATGATACCCATATGGCAGTGTGCCTCAATGATGCCCGGCATGATCAGCGCATTTTTCGCGATCACTACCTGCTCTCCTTCTTCCGGCTGTAACTTCACCTCACCTCTGGCACCTACCTGTGCAATTTTCCCGTTTCTTATCTGCAGGATCCCTTCGGGGATCTCTCTGCCCGCCATGGTCAGGATCCTGCCTCCTACAATATACATCAGCGGAACAATGCCTCCCCGTTCACCGGTTCCCCGTTGTGGGTCAGAGCAAAGTATACGTTGCTTCCTTCGGTGCTGTAGTATTTCGTGGGCGCTGCCACACTGCCGATGGTGTCGCCGGGATTCACATAGGAATTCTCTTTCACTGTGATCTCCGTCAGCTGTCCATAAGTGGCCTCATAGCCGTCACCCAGATCCAGGGTCACCGCCTTGCCGATCTCCTCATTTTCGAAGATCGAAGTCACTTTTCCCTGTGCACAAGCGGTCACTGCCGTACCTTCTTCCGCGGAAAAAATGGTGGCGGGATTGTATTTATACTGATCCAGTGTAGCAAAATAAGTGCTCTTGTCCATAGAGTAATGCATCAGAATATCACTCTGCACCGGTTGCTGTAATCCGTCGCTTTCTGCAAAGTGCAGTGTCTTCTCAACGACCACATCCCCGCCTGCTGTCTGCTTTCCCCCGGTCTCTTCCTTTTGTCGGTCGGCATCGGAATTCTGCTGCTCTTTCTGTGCGGCCTCCAGCAGGGTCTCCTGATCCGTCAGCCCCGGAATCTCTACGTTGCCGGAGCCTACCTCCTGGGGCATATAGTCCAGATCATCCTCGGTGACAGGAGTTCCCGCGATCTCATTTCCCTCTGTATTATTTGCCGTCAGTCCGGGGATGTTCTCGTCCTCCTTCAGAAGATGTTCGTCGTTATTCTCCGTGATCTCCTGTAATTTGTCATCCGCATTGTTGGGAAGCGCAGTGAAGTCCAAGGTATAACCATCATCCCTGGACTCCACATTCTGCCCCTTCATATAGACCCCTGTCATGGTCAATGCTGCCAGTACAAAGGCTGAAGAGGCTAACATTATAATACGTTCTTTGTTAATACCGCTCTTTTTATTTCTTCTCATATCCTATCCGCATCCTTCCTGTTCCCTGAATCAACTGCCTGCTATACAATCATTTCAACCACTTTCCCTGGTTTATCCTATAGTCTTGCCCGATTCATGGGTTTTATTCAGAATGTCTTCGATATGAAATTTGCATTTATTTGGAACTATTCAGAGCCATGTAAATAGCGTCGAATGTTTGCATTCGTAAGAACATTTGATGCTATTTATAGGGCGAAGTAACTGAATAGTTATATTTATTCTATGCCTGTGCGGCATAGGCAGCCATATCCACGTGCTGTACCGTACCCACATTTCCGTTTTCGTATAAGAAAATACCGGTCTTGCGGACCACAGCATTGGTCGCATTGGCATTGGTAGTGCCGTCCTGAGCCTTACGGTCTCCCTGCAGGGTAAAATCCGTAGAAACGTTTTGCAGACAGATAGCACCGACACCCTTGTCAGAAAGTTTGTACAGTACGTCGTTGCCGTTTTCATCCTTGCACCAGATTTTTAATTTTGACCAGATGGAATCGTTCTCATCGATCCAGCCGTTGCCATCCTCATCATACTGCGCCAGATCTGCAAAGCCATCCCCATTCCGGGTGCCGAACAGCTCACTGCCGTCGTTGATAGTGCCGTCACCGTTCTTGTCCAGTGCCAGATAGCCGCTGCCATTCAGCACGGAGATCTCTTCTTCCTTGCCATCGGCATCCAGATCAAAATAAAAGGTCTGATCCGACACTTCTGCCACATCAGTATCCAGGTTGATCACCAGCGGATCATGGAGCGTGAATTCTGCTACATTGAGTTGCTCTTTGTAGTATTCCTCGCATCTGCGGCTCATATTTACATTTACATTAAAATTGATCTCTCTGCCATCCTTGGTCCGTACGCTTCCCACGGTGGAAAAACTGGTATCCTCCTGTTCTATGTTCCAGGTCTCGCTCACATAGTTCAATATTTTCACACGGGACGTGACCAGATTGAA
>ULWU01047868.1_pt1 | contig 13714 bp, 9 predicted proteins | sample 1960661 | NCBI WGS metagenome assembly ULWU01 (sample SAMEA4835821, study PRJEB28245) | human gut metagenome | biome: gut microbiome; material: fecal sample | place: Denmark | collected 2008
ATCGTTTATCGCAAATTTTATCGCAAGTCAAGAAATTAGTGCAGCATTCAAACAGCATCTTTGCGATATGCGATTCACCGCTGTTGCATTAAAAAGTTGAATTGCTATAAGTTGAAGCGTTAAGTCTCCACACCCTCGAATTGGCTGTTGTAGAGCTTGGCGTAGAAGCCGCCCTGCGCCAGCAGGGTATCGTGGTCGCCCTGCTCCACGATGTGGCCGTCCTTCATCACGAGGATGACGTCGGCCTCCCGGATGGTGGAAAGGCGGTGTGCCACGATGAAGCTGGTGCGGCCCTGCATCATCCGGGCAAAGGCTGCCTGGATACGCACCTCGGTGCGGGTGTCGATGGAGGAGGTGGCCTCGTCCAGAATCAGCATCGGGGGCAGACAGAGCATCACGCGGGCGATGCAGAGCAGCTGCTTCTGGCCCTGGCTGATGTTGCCGCCGTCCTCGGCGATGACGGTGTCGTAGCCCTTGGGCAGGCGGCGGATGAAGCTGTCGGCATGGGCTGCCTTGGCCGCAGCCACCACCTCGTCGAGGGGGGCGTCCGGCTTGCCGTAGGCGATGTTCTCCCGCACGGTGCCGGCCCGGAGCCAGGTATCTTGTAACACCATGCCGTAGCTGCCGCGCAGGGAGGCGCGGGTCACGTCCCGGATGTCGGTGCCGGAGACTTTGATGGAGCCGCCGTTGACATCATAGAACCGCATGAGCAGGTTGATGAGGGTGGTCTTGCCGCAGCCGGTGGGGCCGACGATGGCGATGCGCTGGCCGGGCTTGACGTCCAGAGACAGGCCCTCGATGAGCGGGCGGTCAGGCAGATAGCGGAAAGAGACGTCCTCGATCTGGACGTGGCCGTCCGGCACGAGCTTTGCGGCGTTCTCCGCTTCGGGGGTCTGGTCTTCGGCGTCCAGCAGCTCGAACACGCGGGCCGCGCAGGCCAGAGCGTTCTGCAGCTCGGTCACGACGCCGGAAATTTCGTTGAAGGGCTTGGTGTACTGGTTGGCGTAGTTCAGGAAGATGCTCAGCTGGCCGATGGTGATGCCTCCGGCTACGGCATAGATTGCGCCCACGAGGCCGACGCCTGCGTAGACGATGTTGTTGACGAAGCGGGTGGCGGGGTTGGTCATGCTGGAGAAGAAGATGGCCTTCAGGCTCACGTTCTGCAGTCGGCCATTCACCTCGTCAAAAGCCTCGAGGCTCTGGGCCTCGTGTCCGAAGGCCTGCACGACCTTCTGACCCTCTATCATCTCGTTGACAAGGGCAGTCTGCTCGCCGCGCACGGTGCTCTGGCTCTGGAAATACTTGTAGCTGCGCTTTGCGAGAAAGCTGGCCACCACAAGGCTCAGCGGGGTGATGCAGACCACCACCAGCGTGATAGGGACATTCTGCTGCAACATGAAGAGCAGGGTGCCGAGGATGGTCAGCACACCCGAGAACAGCTGGGTGAAGCCCATCAGCAGGCCGTCCGCGAAGGTATCCACATCGGCCACCATCCGGCTCACGATGTCGCCGGAAGGATGGCTGTCGAGGTAAGAGAGGGGAAGGGTCTGGATCTTCCGCATGGCGGCGTTGCGCAGGTCACGGCTGACTGCGAAGGTGATGCGGTTGTTGCAGACGCTCAGCAGCCACTGCGCAAAGGCGGCGACAACAGCCACCACGATGATCTCGTAGATGATGTGTAGCACGCCCGCGTGGTCCACGGCACCTTTGCCCAGCATCATGTCGATGGCACTGCCGCAGAGGATGGGGATATACAGCTGGGCCGCCACGCTCACAGCGGCCACGATGAGGCTGCACACCACGAAGAAGCCGTAGGGCTTGATTTTCTGCAGCACCCGGGTCATGGTGGCCTTCTGCTGTTCAGGGGTCAGCTTGCTTTTTGCTTTTGCACTCATTTCTGCGCATCCCCTTTCTTGAACTGGCTCTCGTAAATTTCCTTGTAGACTGGGCAGCTTTCCAGCAGCTCGGCGTGACGGCCAAGGCCCACCATGCGGCCATCGTCCAGCACGATGATCTGGTCGGCGTGTTGCAGGCTGGCGGCACGCTGGCTGACGATAAAGACAGTCAGATCGCCCGGCAGAGCAGCCAGAGCCTTGCGCAGGGCTGCGTCGGTGGCGTAGTCCAGTGCGCTGGCGCTGTCGTCGAGGATGAGGATGTCCGGCTTGCCTACGAGGGCGCGGGCGATGGTCAGACGCTGTTTCTGACCGCCGGAGAGGTTGCGTCCGCCCTGCTCCACCGGCTCGTCGAGGCCGAGGGGCTTGGCTTTCACGAACTCCGCAGCCTGTGCCGTTTCCAGCGCAGCCCAGAGGTCGGCGTCGGAGGCATTCTGGCTGCCCCAGAGCAGGTTGGAGCGGATGGTGCCGCCGAAGAGCTGGGCCTTCTGCATGACCACAGCCACCTTGCCGCGCAGGTCGGCGCGGGGGTACTGCAGGACCGGTCGGCCCATGATCTCCACACTGCCCTCAGTGGCGTCGTAGAAGCGGGGGATGAGGCTGATGAGGCTGGATTTGCCGCTGCCGGTGCCGCCGATGACGCCGATGGTCTGGCCGCGCTTGGCGGTGAAATTGATGTCAGAGAGGCTGGGTGCGCCTGCGCCCTTGTAGGTCAGGCTCACATGGTCGAAACGGACGGCGTCGCCGGCCTTTTCCGCCGGAACATTGCCGGTGAGCTCAGCCGGGAACTCCATGCCGGGCTTGGTGTCCAGAACCGCCTGCACACGGCCTGCACAGGCCAGAGCCTTGCTCACCTGAACGATGAGGTTGGCCAACTTGACCAGTTCGATCAAGATCTGGTTCATGTAGTTGACCAGTGCGATGACGTCGCCGGAGGCCATGCCGCCGATGCTTATCTCGATGCTGCCTACATACAGCAGCGCCACGATGGCAAGGTTGATGATAACATAGGTCAGCGGGTTCATCAGGGCGGAGATGTGGCCCACGTGGAGCTGCATTTTGGTCAGCAGCTCATTGGCGTCCTCGAAGCGGTCCACCTCGCTCTTTTCCTTGTCGAAGGCGCGGACGACGCGCACGCCGGTCAGGTTTTCGCGGGTGAGGCCCAGAACCCGGTCAAGGCGGGTCTGCACCGACTTATAAAGCGGCCGGGTGATGACCATGACGCCGAAGACCACGCCGCTCAGCAGCGGGATAGCCACCACGAAGATGAGGGCGGCGCGGAAGTTGACCGTAAAGGCCATGATCATGGCGCCGAGCACCACGAAGGGGCTGCGCAGGAACAGACGGAGGAAGAGGTTCAATCCGCTCTGCACCTGATTGACGTCGCTGGTCATCCGGGTGATGAGGGTGCTGGTGCCCATGGTGTCCATCTCGGAAAAGCTCAGCGTCTGGATGTGCTCAAACAGCGCATGACGCAGGCCGGTGGAGTAACCCACGGCGGCTTTGGCCGAGAAGTATTGGGCCGTCAGGCTGCACGTGAGGCCGACGATGGCCAGAAGCAGCAGGATGCCGCACCGCACGAGGATGTAGTGGAAATCGTGGGCCGCGATACCCACGTTGACGATGTCGGCCATCACAAGCGGCACGAACAGGTCAAACGTAGCTTCCAGCATCTTGAAAAGCGGTGCAAGCACGCTCTCGCGCTTGTAATCGCTGAGATAGCGAAGCATTTTGTTCAAGGCTCGATACTCCCTTTCTTTCATACATTTAGTCGAGACGCTCCTTATTATAACGCACTCCCAACAGGAATGCTATGTTTTTTGCCAAAGAAAACCGGCTCTGGATGCAGATTTCGGCTCCGGAGATTGAGAAAACCGGAAAATCCTGCTATACTGGAAAGGAATCTCAACGGAAAGAATGGTGGATGCAATGGCAAAAGATGGTGCGGCACGGCTGCGGCTGCGCCCGGTGGGCGCGGCAGACCGCAAAAAGCTGCCGGAATACGGGCCGCTGGGTACGGGCTGTCCGGCGATAGAGCGGGCTGTGGCAGCGCTCTATAAGGGCCAGAACGAGGAGAGCTTCTGGGCACTGATGAACGCCATCAACTATGCCCTCGAGCTGGACACCAGGGTCCTGGTGCCGCTGGAAGCTGCGTCCGACCAGCCGGACGGGGCCGCCCCGTGGGCGGAGCATCCTGTCCCGGCGGAGAAAGCGAAAGACCTGCAGCCCTGGACCCTGCGTACCCAGAAGGGCCGGTGTTACCTGCCGGTGTTCACCTCAGTGAAGATGGCGGAGGCCGATAAAGGCACGGCCAGCCGCCCCATGGCGGAACGGCTTCTGGCTTCCGCCATGCAGATGGCGCTGGACTCGGACAGCATCGACGGCGTGGTCATCGACCCGTGGACCAGCTCTGCCACGCTGGACTGCTCGCTTTTGAACGGTCTGCTCCACGCCAGCCACGACACCGATGAGCCGGGCGAAGCGGAGCTGCGGGCCGGCAACCATGCCATGGCCGAGGAACGCTGGGACGATGCGATGCATTATTATCAGCTCTCTGCCGAAGAGGGCTGCGCCGAGGGCCTTGCCATGATGGGCGAGATGCTCTACGAGGGCCGGGGCTGCCGCAAGAGCCCTGCACAGGCCCGCAAGTTCTGGAAAAAAGCTGCCGACGCCGGCGATGTGGCCGCATGGGTGGCGCTGGGCGACGATGCCATGGTGCAGGGAAAAGGGGCTGGTGCGGCTCTGCGGGCCTACCGCAAGGCTCAGAAGCTCTGCGCCTCCACCCCCGACATCGCCTATATGCCGCAGGTCTGCCTGCGGGTGGCCCAGTATGAGACCCAGTATATCTCCCGCAAAAAGGCGCTGGCTCAGCTGGCTGAGGCGAAGCAGGGCTTCCTCGTCCGCAAAAAAGAGGGCGACGAGACGGCCCAGAGCTGGCTGGACGAGACGGAGGCCGTCATCCGCCAGCTGCTCGAGAGAGAATGAGCGGAAACACAAAATCTTTACAAATGCTCTAAGAAATCGTCATACGGAACCGATATGATATTGAAGGAAAAATATGCGCGTCGCAAAAACAGAGAGGACGACCAGAATGAGCAAAGTGATCGGTATTGACCTTGGCACCACGAACAGCTGCGTGGCAGTGGTGGAGGGCGGCAAGCCCGTCGTCATCACCAACGCAGAGGGAGAGCGCACCACCCCCAGCGTGGTGGCGTTCACCAAAGACGGCGAGCGTCTGGTGGGCGGCGCGGCAAAGCGCCAGCTTGCCACCAACTCCGGCCGGACGGTGTCCAGCATCAAGCGGCATATGGGCAGTGACTACCGCGTCCACATCGACGGCAAAGACCTGACTCCGCAGGAGATCAGCGCCATGATACTGACCAAGATACGCCGCGACGCCGAGAGCTACTTGGGTGAGCCGGTGACGGAGGCCGTCATCACCGTCCCCGCTTACTTTGACGACAGCCAGCGCAAGGCCACCCAGGATGCGGGCCGCATCGCAGGCCTGAACGTCCTGCGCATCATCAATGAGCCTACCGCCGCCGCTGTGGCCTACGGCCTTGACAACGAAGCGCCCCAGAAGATCCTGGTCTACGACCTCGGCGGCGGCACCTTCGACGTCTCCATCATCGAGATCGAAGACGGCACCTTTACGGTGCTGGCCACCGGCGGCGATACCCGCCTCGGCGGCGACGACTTCGACCAGCGCATCGTGGAATACGCCGTGGCAGAGTTCAAGAAATCGGACCGCATCGACCTCTCCCACGACCCCGCCGCCATGGGACGCCTGAAAGAAGAGGCCGAAAAGGCCAAGAAAGAGCTGTCCAGCGCCCTCTCGGCCCAGCTCAATCTGCCCTTCATCGCTGTGGGCAAGGACGGCCCCCACCACCTCGATCTGACCATCTCCCGCCCCCAGTTCGAGATGATGACCGGCGACCTGCTGGCACGGACGGTGGCCCCGGTGCAGAATGCACTGCGGGATGCCGGCATCTCGGCCTCGCAGCTGGGCAAAGTCCTTCTCGTCGGCGGCAGCACCCGGATGCCTGCCGTCGAGCGTCAGGTGAAGGAACTGCTGGGCTGTGAACCGAGCCACAGCCTCAACCCCGACGAATGCGTGGCGATGGGTGCCGCTGTGCAGGGTGGTCTGTTACAGGGCGGCGGCAAGCTGGCTGGCGCTTCTGGTGCAGCGGCGCAGGGCCTTGTGCTGATGGACGTCACCCCGCTGACCCTCTCGATCGAGACACTGGGCGGCGTGGCGACCCCCCTCATCACCCGCAACAGCATGATCCCCACCCGCAAGAGCCAGATATTCACCACGGCCCGCCCCATGCAGACCAGTGTGGAGATCAACGTCCTGCAGGGCGAGCGGCATTTCGCCCGCGACAATAAGAGCCTCGGCAAGTTCAAGCTGAACGGCATCCGGGCCAGCTTCTCGTCCAAGCCCCAAATCGAAGTCACCTTTGATATTGACGTCAACGGCGTCGTGAAAGTCTCGGCCAAAGACCTCGGCACCGGCCGGGAGCAGAACATCACCATCACCGGCAGCACGAACCTCTCGGAGAATGAGATCCAGCGCGCCATGGCCGACGCGGCCGCCTACGAGGCCGAGGACAGCCGCCGCAAAGAGCGGCTTGACCTCCACAATCAGGCCGAGGTGCTGGCTTATAAGGTGGACGAGGCCCTCTCCAAGTGCAAGAAGGAGCTGGACAAGGAAGAGAAGAACCGCATCAAAGCCGATGTGGCCAACCTCCGCCGCTGCCTGCGGAAGGATAAGCCCGAGAAGATGAACGAGACGGAAGAAGCGAACCTCCGTCAGGCCAAGAGCCAGCTCGAAGCATCCGCAAACCACCTGATGGTGCTCTATGCATCGGAGCAGAGCGAGAACGGCTCGGACGGGACCATTTGATAAACAGTAAGACCCCCGCTGTGTTTGCAGCGGGGGTCTTTTGCGTCTGAGGGAAAAAGTATCTATGGAAAACGAAGAGGAGAGAGGGAAAAGCTTATCGGCCAACGATGAGGTCGCGGCGGCTGCGGAAGCCCACGGTGAGGTGAGCGCTGCTGCCGAGGTGGCGCAGAGTGACCCGGGTGCCGGGCTTCTGGTCCTGGCACAGCAGAGTCAGGTTCAGGGTGGTGGAAGTCTTGCCGGTCTTGAGCACCAGTGTGCTTACGCCCTGATTCATCAGGGTCTGCATGTCGAGGATGGTGGTGCGGAAGGTGGCGTTGTCATCGGGGGCGTCCAGCGTCAGCACGCGGCCTTCCTGACGGGCGGTGTAGAGCACCTGCTTGCCCAGCAGGCCCTTGACGGTATAGCGGGCTTCGCTCTTCTCCACCGGCGTGTCGGAGGGCAGGGGAGTTTCGTCGGAGATCATCATCACGTTGCCCTGAATGGGGTTCTCCACCGGGGAAGCGTAGCCGCCGTAGTTGGGGTCTACCTCCCCCACCGGAACGTCAGAGTGGAGAGCGATGTCACCCTGAACCATGACCTCGGACGACTGAGGGGGCAGATAACCGGCAACGGTCACGTCCTCGGCGTCGGCGGCAAAGGCACCCACGCTCATGGCGGCGGTCATGGTCAGCAGCGCGGCAGCAGCGGCAGCGCGGCGGGCAGTGTTCTTGTTCAGCAGTCTCATAGTAGTATCCTCCTGTAGATGTAGGGAGTCAACCTCTCCGTCAGCGCTGGTGCGCTGACGGAGAGGTTTATCCCAAATGCTTTTATCAGCGGTACGGCGTATCAGAAAACCGCCGTATCTGTAATGAATACGGATACGGCGGCTGGATTATTGCAGAGATCCTATTTTAATTTTCGCTGGAATATTTTTCCTCAAGGATAGCCATGAACTCGTCGCCGGTGATGGTCTCCTTTTCATAAAGGTACTTCGCCAGCTCGTCGAGCTTTGCACGGTTGTCGGTGAGGATCTTGACGGCCTTTTCGTGCTGGGCCTTTACCAAGTCCACGACCCGCTGGTCGATCTCGCGCTGGGTCTGGGCCGAGCAGGCCAGCGAGGTGTCGCCGCCCAGATACTGGTTGTTCACCGTCTCCAGGGCCACCATGTCGAACTCTTTGCTCATGCCGTAACGGGTGAGCATGGCGCGGGCAAGCTTGGTGGCCTGCTCGATGTCGTTGGACGCGCCGGTGGTGATGGAGCCGAACACCACTTCCTCGGCGGCACGTCCGCCGGTGAGGGTGGCGATCTTATTTTCCAGCTCTTCCTTGGTCATCAGGTAGTGGTTGCCTTCTTCGACCTGCATGGTGTAGCCCAGTGCGCCCGAGGTGCGGGGGATGATGGTGATCTTCTGCACGGGTGCGGAGTGATTCTGAAGCGCCGCCACCAGTGCGTGGCCGATCTCATGATAGGCCACGATGCACTTTTCCTTGTCGGTGAGGATGGAGTTCTTCTTCTGGTAGCCGGCAATGACCACCTCGATGCTCTCCTCAAGGTCTGCTTCCGTGACCGACTTGCGGCCGGCGCGCACAGCCCGCAGGGCGGCTTCGTTGACGATGTTGGCCAGCTCTGCGCCGGAGGCACCGGAGGCCATCCGGGCCACGGTGTTGAAGTCGATGCCGGGGGCAAGAGCGACTTTCCTGGCGTGGACCTTCAGGATCTCTTCGCGGCCCTTGAGGTCGGGCAGCTCCACAGGAACACGGCGGTCAAAGCGGCCGGGGCGGGTCAGAGCCGGGTCAAGGGAATCCGGACGGTTGGTGGCCGCGAGGATGATGACGCCGCTGTTGCCCTCGAAGCCGTCCATCTCGGTGAGCAGCTGGTTCAGGGTCTGCTCGCGCTCGTCGTTGCCGCCCAGCTGGCCGCTGTTGCGCTTCTGGCCAATGGCGTCTATCTCGTCGATGAAGACGATGCAGGGGGCTTTTTCCTTGGCCTGCTTGAACAAATCACGGACTTTGGACGCGCCCATGCCCACGAACATCTCCACAAACTCCGAGCCGGAGATGGAGAAGAACGGCACGTTGGATTCGCCCGCCACGGCCTTTGCCAGCATGGTCTTGCCGGTACCCGGAGGGCCGACGAGCAGGATGCCCTTGGGCATCGAGGCACCGATCTCTTCGTATTTCTTGGGGTCGTGCAGATAATCGACGATCTCCTGTAAGTTCTCTTTGGCCTCATCTTCGCCGGCCACATCCGCAAAGCGGATGCCGTGGGTGGACTGGACGTAGACCTTGGCGTTGGACTTACCCACGCCGCCGAACATCATTGAGTTCGCGCCGCCGGCCTTTTCCATGAGCTTTTTGTTCATGAAATTGCCCAGCCAGACGAAGAGGACGATGGGCAGCACAAAGCTCAGCAGAAAGCTCATCAGCGGCGAAGCCTGCTCGACGATCTCGCTGGAAAACTCGGCCCCTGCGTCGTAGAGGCGCTGGGTCAGGTCAGGGTCGTTCATCAGGCCGGTCTTGTAAATTTGCTTTTCGTCTTTATCAGTAAAGATGATCTGGTTCGATTCCACATCCACCCGGCCGATGTCTTTGTCCTCGGTCATGGACATGAAGGTGCCGTAGTCCACTTCTTTTACCTGCCGTTCGCTCATCCACGGCACGAGCACGAAGTTGAGCAGCATCAGCACCAGTAATACAATGGCGTAGTAAATAGCCAATGGCTTTTTGGGGGTCTTGACTTCTTTCATGGGGGTCCCTCCTTACGTTGCAAACAGCATACCACGACGCCATTTCAGAAACCAGCGTTTCGAGGCGAACTTTGCAAAAACTTCGCAGATTCTTAACAAAGCAAAGAATCCACCCGCAAATTTTGAAAATTTATGCTGCTATTTATGTGAAATCGTTTCATTTTCATTGTGAGCAAAACTGCTTGACAGGGGCGGCGGGTTTTGCTAAAATGAAACCACTTTGAACAAAGCGCAAATGCGTTGACGGGGAAAAAACGATTTTCTTCTGCGTACAGAGAGCCGCCGGATGGTGCAAGGCGGTGCAGAGGGTCTCGGTTACTGGCCCCTGAGCGGCAGGACTGAAGCAGACAGTAGGTCCTGACGGAAGCCCACCGTTATAAGGGCAGCGATTCGCCTCAAAAAGCCGATCGTGCAGAGCGGCTGTGCTTATGGCACAGCAAAGAGAGTGGTACCACGGGTGCCCTGTAACAGAAATTACAGGCTCTCGTCTCTCAGGGGATTTCGTCCTTTGAGAGACGGGAGCCTTTTCGTTTGATAAAAGGAGTCAACCTCTCAGTCAGCGCTGACGCGCTGCCGTAACCCGGCCCTGTCGAGCGAATGCGAGACCGAGAGGTTGACACAGCAAAAATGGAGGACAAGAATTATGATGGACGCTACCAAGTACGCACCGGGATATTACCCGGTCCCCGCCGGCTATGACAGCTGGGTCAAGAAAGACCACATCGAGAAAGCTCCCACCTGGTGCAGCGTGGACCTGCGCGACGGCAATCAGGCCCTTATCGTCCCCATGAGCCTCGAGGAAAAGCTGGAATTCTTCCAGATGCTGGTCAAAATTGGCTTCAAGGAGATCGAAGTCGGCTTCCCGGCCGCCAGCGAGACGGAGTACGAGTTCCTCCGCACCCTCATCGAGAAGAACATGATCCCCGACGATGTCACCGTGCAGGTGCTGACCCAGTGCCGCGACCACATCATCCGCCGCACCTTCGAGGCTGTCAAGGGCGCACCTCGTGCGGTCGTCCACTTCTATAACTCCACCTCCGTCGCCCAGCGCGAGCAGGTGTTCCACAAGTCTAAGGAGGAGATCAAGCAGATCGCCATGGACGGCGCAAAGCTGGTCAAGCAGCTGAGCGAGGAGTATGAGGGCAACTTCCTCTTCGAGTACAGCCCCGAGAGCTTCACCGGCACCGAGGTGGACTACGCCGTTGAGGTCTGCAACGCGGTCCTGGACATCATGCAGCCCACCCCCGACCGCCCCATGATCATCAACCTGCCGGTCACGGTCGAGATGAGTATGCCCCACGTTTACGCAAACCAGATCGAGTATTGCGACAAGCACCTCAAGTACCGCGACAGCGTCATCATCTCCACCCACCCGCATAATGACCGCGGCACCGGCGTCGCCTGTGCAGAGCTGGCCGTTCTGGCAGGCGCTCAGCGGGTGGAGTGCTGCCTCTTCGGCAACGGCGAGCGCACCGGCAACGTGGACGCTGTGACTCTCGCCATGAATATGTACAGCCACGGCGTAGACCCGAAGCTGGACTTCTCCGATATGCCCGCCATCTGCGCCACCTATGAGCGGGTCACCCGGATGCACATCTACGAGCGCACCCCCTACGCCGGCCAGCTGGTGTTCGCCGCCTTCTCGGGCAGCCATCAGGACGCCATTGCAAAGGGCATGGCCTACCGCAAAGAGAAGGGCGACCACCGCTGGACCTGCCCCTATATCCCGGTGGACCCCCACGACATCGGCCGCACCTACGACGCCGACGTCATCCGCATCAACAGCCAGAGCGGTAAGGGCGGCATCGGCTTCGTGCTGGAACAGAACTACGGCTACAACCTGCCCGCCAAGATGCGCGAGGCGCTGGGCTACAAGGTCAAGAGCGTGTCCGACCACAACCACAAGGAGCTGAGCGCAGGCGAAGTGCTCCACATCTTCGAGGATACCTTCCTCAACAAGTCCAAGCCCCTGTCTGTCGTCGAGGCCCACTTTGCACAGGTCAACGGCATCACCGCCACCGTCACGCTGGATCTGAACGGTCAGCGCAAGGTGGTCACCTCGGTGGGTAATGGCCGTCTGGATGCTGTGGCAAACGCTATCCAGAGCGCCACCGGCATGGACTTCCACCTGGAAACTTACTCCGAGCACAGTCTGGACGAAGGCTCCACCTCCCGCGCCGCTTCCTACGTCGGCCTCGAGTGGGGCGACGGCATCGTCACCTGGGGTGCAGGCACCGATACCGATATTATCGTGGCCGGTATCCATGCACTGGTCAGTGCGATCAACAATAAATAAAGAGAGATTTTTGAGAGAGTATCAAAAGGAGAATGAACCATGGGAATGACCCAGACGCAGAAAATTCTGGCCGCACACGCAGGCCTCGCCGAGGTCAAGGCGGGCCAGCTCATCAACGCCAAGCTCGACATCGTGCTGGGCAATGACATCACTACCCCCGTCGCCATCAACGAGTTCGAAAAGGCGGGCTTCAACGGCGTGTTCGACAAAGAGCACATCGCCATCGTCCTCGACCACTTCGTTCCCAACAAGGACATCAAGAGCGCGACCCAGTCCAAGCAGTGCCGCGAGTTCGCCAACAAGTACGACATCCTCAATTTCTACGATGTGGGCCAGATGGGCATCGAGCACGCTCTGCTGCCCGAAAAAGGCATCGTGACAGCCGGTGACTGCGTCATCGGCGCCGACAGCCACACCTGTACTTACGGCGCACTGGGCGCATTCTCCACCGGCGTTGGCTCCACCGATATGGCCGCCGGCATGGCTACCGGCATGGCATGGTTCAAGGTGCCTGCCGCCATCAAGTTCGTGCTGAACGGCAAGCTGCCGCCGAAAGTTTCCGGCAAAGACCTCATCCTCCACATCATCGGTATGATCGGCGTGGATGGTGCGCTGTATAAGTCGATGGAGTTCACCGGCCCGGGCGTCGCTTCCCTCTCCATGGACGACCGCCTGAGCATCTGCAACATGGCCATCGAGGCCGGTGCCAAGAACGGCATCTTCCCCGTGGACAACGTGACAAAGGCTTATCTCAAGGGCCGCAGCCAGCGCGAGCCGGTGTTCTATGAGGCCGACCCGGACGCCGAGTACGAGAAGACCATTGAAATCGACCTCTCTGCCCTCGAGCCCACTGTCAGCTACCCCCACCTGCCCGAGAACACTCACCCCGCCAGCGAGGGCAAGGACATCAAGATCGACCAGGTGGTCATCGGTAGCTGCACCAATGGCCGCCTCGAGGACATGGAAGCCGCTTACAACATCCTGAAGGGCAAACACATCGCAAAGGGCGTGCGCGGCATCATCATCCCCGCCACTATGGCCGTGTACAAGGAGTGCATCCTCCGCGGCTGGACGACGGCCTTCATCGACGCGGGTTGCATCGTCTCCACCCCCACCTGCGGCCCCTGCCTCGGCGGCTACATGGGCATCCTCGCCGAGGGTGAGCGCTGCGTCTCCACCACCAACCGCAACTTCGTGGGCCGCATGGGCCACGTCAAGAGCGAGGTGTATCTGGCTTCGCCCGCTACCGCTGCCGCCAGCGCACTGACCGGCTGCATCACCGACCCCCGCACGGTCTGAGAAAAGGAGAGTCACCCATGAACAACGCAAACGGTTCTGTTTTCAAATACCCGGATAACGTGGATACCGACGTCATCATCCCGGCCCGCCACCTGAACACGCAGGATGCCAAGGAGCTTGCCGCCCACTGCATGGAGGACATTGACAAGGACTTCATCAACAACGTCAAGGACGGCGACATCATGGTGGGCGGCTGGAACTTCGGCTGCGGCTCCTCCCGTGAGCACGCACCGCTGGCCATCAAGACCGCCGGAATCTCCGTCGTCATCGCCAAGAGCTTCGCGCGCATCTTCTACCGCAACAGCATCAACATCGGCCTGCCCATCATGGAATGCCCCGAGGCCGTGGACGCCATCAGCGCAGGCGATACTGTCAGCGTGAATTTTGATACCGGCGTCATCACCGATGAGACCACCGGCAAGACTTTCCAGGCCGAACCCTTCCCGCCGTTCATCCAGAAGATCATCGCCGACGGTGGTCTGATGAAGTCGCTGACGAAGAAGTAAAGCGGCATTGCCTCTTTGCTGGACGTAAAGTTTATCAGAGACATAACGCCATCGGCGAAGCCGTAAAACGGAGAAACGAGAAAAAAGCG
>ULWU01040487.1_pt1 | contig 13702 bp, 10 predicted proteins | sample 1960661 | NCBI WGS metagenome assembly ULWU01 (sample SAMEA4835821, study PRJEB28245) | human gut metagenome | biome: gut microbiome; material: fecal sample | place: Denmark | collected 2008
GTGCTCTATCGTGGCAGAAATGACGCAGGGGCTGACAGAGAATGAGCTGGCTGGACTGCAGGCAGACCGGCCTTTGACGGCAGGAGAAAGATTATATCAGGCTTATGGTATCACGGGTATCCGCGGCGAAGTGGAAGCAGGATTTCCCAGTGTACGACAGAACGGGTTGCCCGGCTTAAAGGAAGCGTTTGCCAAAGGCGCTGGACTGAACGATGCTTTGGTTCATGCTTTGGTTCATTTAATGACGGTTGTGCAGGATTCTAATGTCATCTGGCGCGGCGGTTATGCGAAGCTGCCGTTTGTACAGCAGCGTGCCAGAGATATTTTGGCTCAGGGAAGTATTTTTACTGATTCTGGACGCCGGCTGCTGGCAGAAAGTGAAGAACTTTTCAGGAATGAACGGATCAGTCCCGGCGGCAGTGCCGATCTGTTGTCTGTTACGGCTGCGTTATATTTAGTTGAAAACAAGGAATTCCCCGTTGCGATTATTTAGGACAGGTCGCAGGGGAAAGATTAGATAGATGTTTACTGCTTCCGGCATAGAAGGTGTGATTATGCCATTCCTCCATCAAGCAAAATAAGGCCCGCTAAAAGGGCCTTATTTTGCTGTTACAACCAGAAAAGAGGTGCGGTATGGAATTTGTTTTGAAAGCACTGGAAGGTATTTTCAGTATAGTTTTTATTATTGGTATCGGTTTTGTATTAAGCAGACGCGGCTGGTTTGACGAGTACAGCAGCGCATTGATCGCCAGGCTGGTGACTGCTGTGTCATTACCTCTTTATATGATCGTCAGTATCAGTAAAAATTTTGATCATAATAAACTGGTTGCCATGGCGCCTGATCTGCTGCTGCCGATCTGTTCCATGCTGCTGGCTTTTGGTGTCGGTACAATAGCTGCTCACGTTTTTAAAATAAAAAAAGAACGGCGCGGCATTTTCTGTACTAATTTTTTTATTGCTAATACCATGTTTATTGGTCTGCCGGTCAATCTGGCTCTGTTTGGTGAAAAAAGTATTCCGGCAGTGATGCTTTATTATATGGTCAATACAACCTTTTTCTGGACACTTGGTGTACATAATATTGTGCAGGATACCCTGAGTGATACAAAGAATAAACCAGCGTTTTTTTCTCCGGCAGCACTGAAGAAAATTTTTTCTCCGCCACTGGCCGGCTTCATTGTAGGTATCATTTTAGTCTTGCTGGACTGCAGGCTGCCGTCTTTTTTGATGAACAGCTTCCAATATATAGGTAATTTGACGACGCCTTTATCGTTGGTTTTTATTGGCATTGAGATGAGCAAGATCCCGTTGGGAGAAATCGGTTTCGATAAAGATCTGCTGCTAGGCGTTGCCGGACGTTTTCTGGTTTGTCCAGTATGTGTTTTGGTTCTGATACCGTTTCTGCCTGTAACGACGCTGTCAGCACAGGTTTTCGCTATGCAGGCGACCATGCCGGCGATGACACAGATGGCTATTGTAGCTAAAAATTATGGCGCGGATTCTGCTTATGCGGCGACGTTAAGTTTTTTAACGGTGCTTTTAGGTATTGTTGTCGTACCGTTGTATATGATGCTGGTTAATATGTATATATAAGTAAGAGGTGATTGAATGAACACAGTAACAGATGTAGCTGCCCATATCAAACAGATCTGGAGCAGCAGCGCGTTTATGAATTTGCTGAAGATAGAGATCGATGAGATCCACTGCGGCGGTGCGACGGTAAAGATGCCGATAGATTTTGACATCCATACCAATCACTGGCTGGGTGTACACGGCGGTGCTTTGGCGGCATTAGCTGATGCAGTTATGGGCATTACCGGAGCCAGTGTCGGCGAGGTTGTGCAGACATTGAGCTTCAATATCAATTTTATCAGCAATCTGCCAGGTACGGGGACGGCGATCGTTAAAAGCCAGGTCAAACACCATGGGCAGACAACTATGGTCATTATGGCGGAAATGACAGACGAACAGAATAATCTACTGGCTGCTATTACGACGACTATGTTTATCGCCGGACATTTTAATGAAATACCCAGAGAATGGTAATGAGGGTATGAAATATTAGATAACAAATAAAACCGTACCTGTGATCCAAAACAGTACGGTTTTATTTTATGCAGACACAAGATGAATTTAGTTAAGTTTTCTGCAATAATTTAGTGGAGAAGCAGGCGTTAAATATGTTACAATTAATATATCTAAGCTGGTGTAAAATTTTATTGCAGATAGGAGAATGGATATGCAGCAGGATATGATCGTAATTTTAGATTTGGGCAGCCACGAAAACACAATGGTGGCTCGTGCCGTAAGGGAACTGGGTGTTTACAGCGAGATAAAACCCCATGATATCACAGCAGCAGAACTGAAAGCTCTGCCTAATGTTAAAGGTATCATCATCAACGGGGGAGAAAACAATATTATCGACGGTCAGCCGATCGACGTGGAAGCAGCTGTTTATCAGTTTGGCGTGCCGGTAATGTCTGTAGGCCATACTTTGGCTAAAGTAGAAAATCTGCCTGCCTGGCCGGAACATACAGCCATGCTGGAAATGCTCAAAAAATTTGTTTTTGATGAGTGCCATGCTACAGCTAACTGGAATATGAAAAATTTCATCAATGACCAGATCGAACTGATCAAAAAACAGGTCGGCGATAAAAAAGTTCTGCTGGCTTTGTCCGGCGGTGTCGATTCTTCTGTTGTAGCAGCGCTTTTGATCAAAGCTATCGGCTCGCAGCTGACCTGCGTGCATGTTAACCATGGTCTGATGCGTAAAGATGAGTCTGAAAGCGTCGTCAGAGTTTTCAGAGATGAACTGAAAGCTAATCTTGTCTATGTTGATGCCAGCGAACGTTTCCTCTCTAAACTGGCCGGAGTAGCTGATCCGGAAGCGAAAAGAAAAATCATCGGCGCCGAATTTATCCGTGTTTTTGAAGAAGAAGCGCGTAAACTGGACGGTATCGAATTCCTGGGACAGGGCACTATTTATCCTGACGTAGTAGAATCCGGCACTAAAACAGCCAAGAGCGTTAAAAGCCATCATAATGTCGGAGGACTGCCTGAAGATCTGCAGTTCAAGCTGGTTGAACCGTTGTATCAGCTTTTTAAAGACGAGGTACGTGCCTGCGGTATCGAACTGGGTTTGCCGCACAGTATGGTTTACCGTCAGCCGTTCCCCGGACCGGGACTTGGCGTAAGATGCCTGGGCGCTATAACTAAAGAGCGTCTGGAAGCAGTGCGTGAAGCTGACGCTATTTTGCGTGAAGAATTCGCCAATGCCGGATTAGATAAAAAAGTATGGCAGTATTTTACCGTTGTACCTGATTTTAAATCCGTCGGTGTACGCGATAACACCAGAACCTTCGAGTATCCGGTGATCATCCGTGCGATCAATACCGTTGACGCTATGACTGCAACTATCGAAGAACTGGACTGGCCGATCCTGCACAAAATCACCAACAGGATCTTGGCTGAAGTCAAAAACGTCAACCGCGTCTGCTATGATTTGTCGCCCAAACCGAACGCCACTATCGAGTGGGAATAAGTAACTTATTTATGGTTTTTTACTCATAAGAATATTTTAGAATGTTAAAGAGGGGTTTATGGAAAATTTACAAAGAATCGCGCTTTTAATTGATGCAGATAATACTCAGTTGGCAAAGTTGGAGGATGTTATACAGGAAATATCTACACATGGCCGTATCGTTGTAAAAAGAGCGTATGGTAATTGGAGAAAAGATACGTTAAAAAACTGGGAAAATGAGCTGAAACGTTTAGCGATAAAAGCGGAGCAGCAGTTTGACTATGTTTCTGGTAAAAATACTACTGATATGGCGTTGGTAATCGATACAATGAATTTGCTGCATAAAGGGATTTATGATGCATTTGTTATCGTTGCCAGCGACAGTGATTATACTCCCTTGGCAATAAATTTGCATGAATCCGGAGTATACGTGATGGGTGTTGGTGAAAAGAAGACACCGGAAGCTTTTAGAAACAGTTGTGATGAATTTATTTTTCTGGAGAATCTTGGCGAAAATATAAAAGAAGCAAAGTCTAAAACTGAAAGCAGTGAAAAAGCAATAGAAATAGAAGAGGAATGCTTGGAAACTGCTACAGTCGATTCTACGAAAGAAGATATAAGTGTAATACATAATTTATTAAAAATAGCATCTGACAAGTACCAGGATGATGAAGGCTATGTAAATGTGAGTTCAGCCGGGCAGTTTATAAAAAGAGTTAAACCGGATTTTGATGTGCGAACTTTCGGGTTTATTAAATTGCCGAAGCTAATAGAAGCATTCCCCAGAAAATATGAAATAAAAAAGTATCCCGGAAAAGGTAAAGTTACCATTATTGCCTATAGATGCAAGTAATAAATACAGAGGTATTTGTGTACATTATTGATTTGTGTTAGACCTTGTAATATACTGAAATCACCATAAAGAGTGTGCGAGGGACAGCCCCGTTGACCACACAGCAACCTGCCGAAGGTAAGGTGCTAAAGGCTGAATGATGGGCTGACGTAACTCTTAAAGGCCCATCATGTGATGGGCCTTTTCTTTATGAGTAAATTTTGGGAGGAATTTCTCATGGAAGAGGAAAAGTGGATCAACAAGGGGCATGTAAGAGCATTTCTGGTTTGCGACAAATCATTTTTGGAATCTGATGCGCCGTTTGTGCAGTGGTTACGCAAAGAAGGATTTAGGATTGGCTGGTGCAAAGGACACTACTCCAACTGTCCGTGGATGTATATCGACATCACACGTAAATTGTATGCGTATGGTATGCCGGGGATAGCCATTGTATATGTGATTGGCGAGCATGCTATCACTTTAGATGAGTTTAAAACGATTTATGCGATCTATAAAAAGTATGAGGGCAAAGAACTTTTTACTTTTCATAAAGAACGGTTTGATTGTTATTGACGAAGTTGAAAATAGTTAAACATGGCCAAAGTGTTTACATATTTTCATTTGATCAGACATGTTGTTTATATAATTTTAAAGCGGTATAATATTGTAAAATCATCTAGGTAATTATTTGTAATATGAGGTGCAGATGTGACTAAATCAGAACTGTTAAGTCAAGTTAAAGAATACTATCTAATGTCGAGAGATTTTAATGGGTTGCCGATTTGCAAAATTACTGATTATAATATAGAAGATATAGTTTCACTAATAAATGATAATTTAATTGAAATTTTGTCTGAAAACGATGTTATAAATCCTCATATAAAGGGATTTAATTTAAAACTATCGAAAGAACATCAAATTGAAAATATTAAAGACACAAAAAAATTAAGCTGTCTTTATCCTACTCCAAAAGCACTTAAAGATGCAGAAATAGACAATGTAGCTCCTTATACCGCAAAATTGCGTTCAGGAGAAGCACAGTTTCAGATTGTCTACTTTAACATTGAAATTTTAGAACGTTATATTAATAATCCCAAATATTTAATTATTGATTATGGCTATCGTGGAGAAATTTGTCTTAAAGATGAATATTGGAGTGAAGATCAGGAGAGTGAGTATGTAAAAAATTATGGTATGGCATATAAAAAAGGAGAGAGTATTGATCGGGCAGTAGCCGTATTTTTGGGAGATCTAGCAAAATTACCACAAAGAAGACAACTGCTGTGGAAAAGTTTTGAAACCAACAATCAAAATAATTATGATGTTGCAGAAGGATTTATAAAAAATCTTATTTATGGAGGCTGGGTAACAACTTATTGGATATTTGATGCAGTATTAGAGGAAATGAAAGTTATAAATGATCTCTGCAGTGCCATTGGAATTCCGGGTTTGTTTAACCACATTTATGGAACCTTCTATGATGAAAAACCAGATGGATACAGCAATATTCTTTTGCCTACACTAAAAAATTATTATGAATTCGTTTTAGTAATAGAAAAATTGATTGTACACAATATATCAGTTAAAACTTTCACTAAAAATGCGTCAATGGTACAGGCGATTGATAGAAAAACAGACGAGGGGTTTGATAAGGGCAGTCTTGCAATGTTTGAAGAATGGATATATATAAATGTGAAGGCAGAATTTAATATTAATGATAAAATCATTAAGCCGTTAAAAAACATTAGAAAAATTAGACAAATACCAGCACATGAACTGTATGATAATGTATACGATATAAGCATTTATGAAAAGCAGAAAAAGTTGATGGAAAATATCTATATAGCACTTAAAGCCATAAGGCATTTATTTATGGGACATCCTTTAGCAAAGATTGTTAAAATCCCCAAATATTTGTTAGAGGAAAAAGATATAGTTTTTTATTAACAGCGTTTTTCTTATTGTTGATATAATTAACTCAAAAGCTTTCGTTTTACGGAAGCTTTTTGCTTTTATTCTTTTCGATACGTTGTTTATATTTAGCATACACGATATAATATAGTAAATTAGCATAAGCAAGCATTTAAAAAATAAATGATATAGCTAAACGGGTAACACAAAAAGAAACTATACAAAAACCTAAGGGGTACACGCATGATTACTGGCGAATTAAAGAATAAAGTTGATAAAATTTGGGAAATATTCTGGACGGGCGGCTTGGCCAATCCATTAGATGTTATTGAACAACTCACCTATTTGATGTTTGTCCGTGATCTTGACCAAATAGACCAGACCCGGCAAAGAGAAAGCCTGATGCTGAGTATTCCTCATAAAAGTGTATTTCAGGGTAAAGAACAGCTTAAATGGTCAATATTTATTCATAAATCCGCTGAAGACATGTACAAAATCATGCAGGCAGAAGTGTTTCCTTTTATCAAGCAATTAAATGGCAACAGCGGTACTTATGCCAAGTATATGGCGGACGCTATTTTTAAAGTGCCAACACCACAGCTATTAGAAAGACTAGTAACAGAACTGGACGAACTCTATACCCAAATAGATAAAATGCCGGATAAGCAAGATGCCCGCGGCGACCTGTACGAGTATATGCTTTCTAAATTGGCACAGGCCGGTACTAATGGGCAGTTCCGCACACCGAGGCATATTATCCGTATGATGGTAGAATTAATGGATTTACAGCCAGGCGACACTATTTGCGACCCTGCCTGCGGTACAAGTGGCTTTTTGGTAGCGGCAGGTCAGTATTTAAAAGAGAAATATTTAGAAGATATTTTTTACAATAAAGAGCAAAAAACGCATTATGACAGCACCATGTTTACCGGTTATGATATGGATAGAACTATGCTGCGTATTGGTGCTATGAACATGATGACTCACGGCATCGCCAATCCTAATATTGCATATAAAGACAGTTTGTCCGAGCAAAATACTGACAGTGGTAAATATACTAAAATTTTAGCAAATCCACCATTTAAAGGCAGTTTGAACTATGAAGGTGTATCAACAGACTTACTAAAAGTTGCTAAAACTAAAAAAACAGAACTGCTATTTTTAATTTTGTTTTTACGCATGTTAAAAAATGGTGGACGTTGCGCCTCTATTGTTCCTGATGGCGTTTTATTTGGTTCGTCTAATGCCCATAAAGCTATTCGCAAAGAGATTGTAGAAAACAATCGTCTAGAAGCAATTATATCTATGCCGTCTGGCGTATTTAAGCCTTATGCTGGTATAAGTACGGCGGTCATTATTTTTACTAAAACAGGTGCCGGCGGTACGGATAACGTTTGGTTTTATGATATGCAAAATGATGGTTACAGCCTGGACGATAAACGTACTCAATTAGATGGTAGCGATATACCAGACATTGTCACAAGGTTTAAAAATTTAGCGGACGAAGCAAAACGTGAACGCACCGAGCAAAGCTTTTTAGTGCCAAAAGACGAAATTGTTGAGAATGACTATGATCTTTCGATCAATAAATACAAAAAGACTGTCTATGTTGAAGAAGTATATCCGCATCCACTGGAAATTATGACAGAGCTTAAAGAGTTAGAAAGTGAGATTACCTCTGGCTTAGCAGAACTGGAGGCGATGTTGCGTGAGTAAATGGGAAATGGTAAGGCTTGGCGATGTAGCAACTTATGTAAACGGTTTTTCTTTTAAGCCAGCAGACTGGAGTAATAAAGGAATACCGATTATAAGAATTCAAAATTTGACTGGCACGAGTGATGTAGTTAACTACTATGATAAGAAATATAGTACTAAGTATGAAATTAATAATGGTGATGTATTAATTTCATGGTCAGCAAGTTTGGGTGTATATGAGTGGAAAAAAGGAAAGGCGTTATTGAATCAACATATTTTCAAGGTGGTATTTGATAAATTGGTTTTAGACAAAAGATTTTTTGTATTTGTTATTGCAGAAAAGTTGCGTGAAATGTCTAGTTTAGTTCACGGATCAACCATGAAGCATATTACAAAAAAATATTTTGATAGAATAGAAATACAACTACCACCGTTAGAAAGTCAGAAGAAAATTGCAACTGCGTTAGATTCTGCTAATGCCCTTATCGAAAAACGTAAAGAGCAAATAGAAAAATTGGATTTGTTAATTAAATCACAGTTTATCGAAATGTTCGGAGATCCAGTGACTAATCCTAAAGGGTGGGAAAAGAAACAATTAAGCAAGCTAATAGTTCACGCAAACAATGGAATGGCAAGACGTGGTAATGACATTGATGGAGATATTGTTTTACGTCTAGTGGAGTTGCAAGATGGGTTCTTGGATTATTCAAAACCAAATAGAATTTTGCTTTCAGAGTTTGAAAAAAAACGATATCTGCTTTTAAAAAATGATTTTTTGTTTGCTCGTGTAAATGGAAACCCAGATTATGTGGGAAGATGTGCAGTTTTTCATGACATTGGTGAAGACGTTTATTATAATGATCATATAATTAGGGTACGGTTTGACGATAGTCAACTTCAAGGTTGTTTTGTAAGCACATTGCTAAATAGTCAATATGGAAAAAGACAAATGAGGTCGAAAATAAAAACATCTGCCGGGCAATATACAATTAGTCAAGATGGTATAGGTGCCATAGAGATTATTTGTCCGCCTCTTTCTTTGCAAACGCAATTTGCTGAATTCGTACAAAAAGTTGAAGCGCAAAAAGCTTTACTGCAAAAGTCACTTGCAGACATGGAACAAAATTATCAATCTTTGCTGCAAAAATGTTTTAAGGGTGAGATATTTTAGTCGTAAAATGATGAGGTGCATTTGATGAAAACCAACTTTGATTTTTTATTAAAAGAGCCACAGTTTGAACCGTTTGCCGAGGCCGCCGTCTCGGCTGAACGTGTTTTGCATATTTCGCCTGCGCTGTGCGCTACGGCGTGCCGCACAGCGTTAGAGTTTGCTGTAAAATGGCTGTATAGCATAGACAGTTCTTTAACAAAGCCCTATGCAGATAAGTTGGTTACACTCATCAGCACCGAAGATTTTCAGGATTTAATACCGTCGGGGATGGCGGCGAAGATAAATTACCTGCGTAAAATTGGTAACAATGCTACTCATAATCCTAAGAGCGTCAATAAAGACCAGGCTGTTTTGGCTTTGGAAAATTTACACAGCTTTTTGGACTTTTTAGCTTGCTGTTATGCGGACAGCTATGCAGAAACGTCCTTTGATAAGGGGATTATTAATAAAGTTGTTGAGCCGGCAGAGGTGCCTTTGGCTCAACCGGAAGTAGAAGAAGTGGACTTCCAAACTTTGCTTGATGAAAACTTCCCCAAACGCCCGGGCATGACGGCGAAGCGTTTAGAACGTCTCAAACGTGGCTATGAAGTTAAGCCGATGGATATGACGGAAGCCCAAACACGTAAGGCGTATATCGACGTAATGCTTCAGGATGCCGGTTGGGAGCGCGGCGTTAACTGGTACGATGAGTATCCTGTCGATAATATTCCCAATAAATCGGGCTATGGCGCGGCGGATTATGTGCTTTTTGCTGATGACGGTATGCCGTTGGCTGTTATTGAAGCTAAACGTACTAGTGTGAATGTTGAAAAAGGCCGTCAGCAGGCAGTTTTATATGCTAATTTTTTAGAACAAAAATTTGGTAAACGGCCAATTATTTTTTTAACCAATGGTTACGAAACAAGGTTATGGGATGATCGGCACTACCCGGAGCGTTTAGTATCTGGTTTTTACTCCAAGCGTGATTTGGAGCAGTATTTTGGTATTTTAAAAGATCGCAAAGGTTTAAAAGGCGTACAGATAAACGATGCTATTTCAGGCCGTTATTATCAAAAAGAAGCGATTCAAGCGGTATGTGATGCAATAGGTGAGCGTAACCGCCGCAAAGCGCTGCTGGTTATGGCGACCGGCAGCGGTAAAACACGTACAGTTATTTCATTAGCCGATGTTTTGATTCGCCACGGCTGGGTCAAAAATTTGTTGTTTTTGGCAGATCGCAATGCTTTAGTTACTCAGGCTAAGCGTGCTTTTCATAACGAACTGCCTAACCTTTCGCTGTGCGATTTAACAAATAGTAAAGAAGATGCCAATGCCAGAGCGGTATTTTCGACATATCAAACTATGATGAATTGTATTGATGCCATGCGGAATGAGGAAGGCGGGCGCCTGTTTACTCCGGGGCATTTTGATTTAATTGTAGTGGATGAAGCGCATCGCAGTATTTATAATAAATATAAGGATATCTTTACTTATTTTGATGCCCTGTTAGTGGGTCTAACTGCTACGCCAAAAGATGAAATGGATAAAAACACCTACGAGATTTTTGAGCTGGAAGTAGGAGTGCCAACTTATGGCTATGAGCTTGACCAGGCAGTAAAAGACGGATTTTTGATTGATTTTAAGTCGGTCGAAACTTCATTAAAATTTTTGACTAAAGGGATTACTTATGACGAATTATCGCCAGAGGAAAAAGAAGAGTACGAAAAGACTTTTGCTGACCAGGACGGCAATATTCCCGAGTCCATAGATTCCAGTGCTTTGAACCAGTGGATTTTTAATGAGGATACCATTAAAAAAACACTGCATATTTTAATGGAGCATGGGCAAAAAGTAGATTTTGGTTCCAAGATTGGAAAAACTATTATTTTCGCTAAAAATCACTTGCATGCGGAAAAGATTTTAAAAGTGTGGAATAAAGAATATCCTGACTATCCGCAGCACTATGCACGTGTGATTGATAACTATACTAATTATGCACAAAGTCTGATTGATGATTTTGCGGATAAAAAGAAATTGCCGCAGATTGCGATTTCGGTAGATATGCTGGATACAGGTATCGATGTTCCGGAGATACTTAACCTGGTATTTTTTAAAAGGGTTATGAGCAGAGCTAAATTTTGGCAGATGATTGGCCGTGGAACCAGAACCTGTGAAGGCTTGATTGATGGCCGGAATAAAGAAATTTTTTATATCTTTGACTTGTGCGGCAATTTTGAATTCTTCCGTTTGCATTCTAAGGGTTGTGAAGCAAGTACAGTGCCAACTTTGCAGGAGCGCACTTTTAACACCAAGGTGGAGATGGTTTATAAGCTGCAGGAACTGAGCCTGCAAACAGCAGAGCTGCAAGAATATCGCAAAGAACTTGTGGCATCTTTAGTTGCACAGATCAAAGCTTTGCCCCGGGATAATTTTGCGGTGAAGCAGCATTTGCGTGTGATTGATAAGTACCAGTCTGAAGCGGATTTTACGGTGTTAGAATTTAAACAAACGCAGGAAATTGCTGAACATGTTGCGCCATTAGTGTTGCCTTTGGGTGATGATCCAACAGCGTCTCGTTTTGACCAGCTGGTTTACCAGATTGAGCTGGCGATGTTAACTGGAAAAAACTTTAAACGTGCGCAGAATGATATTAGGGGCAAAGCTGAAGAGCTGGCGAAGCTGGGAACAATACCTGATGTTGCTGCACAAAAAGACTTGATCGAAGAAATTCTGGAAAGCAACTATTTGGATCGTATTGGAGTGACAGGATACGAAGAGTTGCGCATTAAATTACGCGATTTGATCAAGTTTATTCCTGATGGGCTCAAAGTACATTATGATACTAACTTTATGGACGATCTTTTGGCAATGGAATGGCGTGAATCAGAACTGGATAATGACGATCTGGTTCAGTATAAAAAGAAGGTCAATTACTATATTCTGCAAAATCAAAAGCTGCCTGTGATTGCAAAACTCAAGAGTAATATGCCGCTTACTGAAAGTGACGTTAAGGAGCTTGAAACTATCCTGTGGCACGACCTGGGCACCAAAGAACAATATAGCTCGCAATATGGAGCAACACCTCTAGGAGAGCTTGTACGCTCTATTGTAGGGTTAGACCATAGGGCTGCTAACGAAGCTTTTTCGGGCTTTTTAAATAATGCCGGATTGGATAGCAGGCAAATGTATTTTGTGCGTCAAATTGTAAACTATATTGTTAAAAATGGTTTAATGAAAGATTTATCGGTATTGCAGGAAAGCCCATTTACTGACCAGGGCAGTATCAGTGAATTGTTTGATGATGTTACCGTATTCATGAATTTGCGGACAGTTATTGATGGTATTAATCAAAATGCCATGGTAGCTTAGACGATTATAATAAGTGCGAGTTTAGTTAAAAATGTGAGCATCATTATTTAATACCAATTATTCAAAAAATGCTAAACTTATTGAGCGAAAAGGATAATAAGCTATTGCAGATTCATGAATAACTTTAGTATTCTCACACTTTATTGATTTACCACTATTCTTTTGTTATACTGAAACTACCATAAAGAGTGTGCGAGGGACAGCCCCGTTGACCACACAGCAACCTGCCAAAGGTAAGGTGCTAAAGGCTGAATGATGGGCTTATAAGACTGCTTTTTAAGACCCATCAGGTGATGGGTCTTTTCTTTATGAGTAAATTTTGGGAGGAATTTCTCATGGAAGAGGAAAAGTGGATCAACAAGGGGCATGTAAGAGCATTTTTGGTTTGCGACAAATCATTTTTGGAATTTGATGCGCCGTTTGTGCAGTGGTTACGCGAAGAAGGATTTAAGATTGGCTGGTGCAAAGGACACTACTCAAACTGCCCGTGGATGTATATCAATATCACACGTAAATTGTACGCACATGGTATGCCGGGGGTAGACATTGTACCTTCGATTGGCGAGCATGCGATTACCTTAGATGAGTTTAAAACGATCTATGCGATCTATAAAAAGTACGAGGGTAAAGAAATTTTTACTTTTCATAAAGAACGGTTTGATTGTTATGAATAAAGGAAACAGCTCAAATCACCTTGAATCGGTGATTTGTAGTTAAAGTATTGGCAAAAGGTTTTTGATTAAAATATTGGACATTTTTCGCCGCTAAGCAGGCTGGAAGCCGGAAACAGATAAATTCAAGCTGAGCTTGAGTTTATCTGTTTTTTTCAAGGTAAACGTGTTGGAAACACGGCTGAATAAATGTTATGATTATGATGCAGAAGGGGTGGGGAGGATGATGGATACCAAAACTGGTTTGAAAATCGCATATCGCCGTAAAATGCCGGAAACTCTGCGTACGCTTTCCTTTGCTAAAGAAAAACATGCGGGGCAGTATCGCAAGGGGGATGGAAGCGTTCCGTATATAGTTCAACCTCTCAATATGGCCTGTCATGCTCTGGAAATGGGTATATATGACGACGCTGTCATTGTGGCTGCGCTGCTTCACGACGTCTGCGAAGATTGTGATATAGCGCCGGATAAACTGCCGGTAAGTGAAACTGTTCGCCGGGCAGTAAGCCTGCTGACGTTTGCTGTGAAAGATGGATAAACAAAGGCCCAGTCCA
>ULWU01025148.1_pt1 | contig 13694 bp, 30 predicted proteins | sample 1960661 | NCBI WGS metagenome assembly ULWU01 (sample SAMEA4835821, study PRJEB28245) | human gut metagenome | biome: gut microbiome; material: fecal sample | place: Denmark | collected 2008
TTATGGCAGAGCAGTCGTTAAAGATACCAGAGATGTTGATTCTGGAGAAGTAAAGCGTTTCCGGAAATGCGACAAGTGCGGGTATATCTTCCATACATATGAAATAACAGAAGACGAATATTTTGATTTGATACGCATACGGAGAAAATATTTGGAGGAAACGGGAAATGATTAAGATTATAAACAATATTTATAAAGAAAAATGTCAGAACTGTCCAAAGTGTTCGCCAGAATCAACCTGCACTAAATTTTACGGTGATAATAAGGTCGTAACAACTGTAATAAGCGTATGTTGTGCAAATTATGATATTTGTGATGAGATTGAACTGTATTTGGAAGGGAGAAATAGAAATGATTAAAATCATTAAACCTGGCACGTTAAGAGAAGTAACATGTAATAATTGTGGGGCTGTTTTACGTTATGATGCCACAGAAGATATGAAAACTGAGAATGTAAAATCTTTTCTTGCTAATTGTGTAGAAGCATATGAAAGACAACAGCATTATATTATTTGTCCACAGTGTAAAAATAAAATTGTTTTGAATGCTGTCAGATGAGGAGGAAGAGTTATGACTTTATATTTAGTTCATGGAAATACATATTATTACGGATACGGGCACTACGAAAATGTGTTTGGTATTTACACGGAAAAAGATGCAGCTGAAGCGGCTAAAGATCTTATAGTAGAAGAGCTTTATGCGAAAAATGTAAATGATAAACAAACAATCGTTGAAAAACCAGAAAATATTGATGTTGATATTCTGGAGATCGAGGCTAATAAACTCGTAGAAGTTGAATTGGGAGGATACGCATATTGAAAATCTATAGGGCTGAGTTTTGTTATAGAGATACATAGGAATATTATTTGAATGACATTTTGGGATATTTTTCTACACCAGAGAAAGCTTATGAGGCGGTTAATCATTATATCGAAAACGAAAAGAATGAATATGAAGAGGAATACCGTGAGGCATATGCTGATAATGGCATGAAATATTATAAAGGTTCTTATACAGACATTTTTGTATCAGAAATCGAATTAGATAAGGAGATTCGGAATGATTAAAATAGAAAATGTAGTTCTGGCGAGTCCAGAGCAGATGGAGTTTATTATTGAAGGTATGCGAAACCCTATGAACTCGTGGGAGAAGAGTGATAGTTATGCTGGTCATGAATATATGGGAACCGGAAATGAATATTTTAAACTTGGTGGCAACGACCACTCACTCATGCAGCGTCTCTCCAATGCAGGTACAGAGCATCGAAAGTACATGAGAATGATGCCGGTGTATGTGAGAATTACAGCGCCGTTGTATTGGTGGAAAGAATTTGATACTTATTCAGTTGGTGTAGCACCTAACCCGACTAATATTATCATGAATAGTTGTAGTACGATGCATAAGATTGCGGAGAAAGAATTTACGCTGGAGGATTTTAGTTGTGAACATCTTGGTATATTTATTCCGGCTGAAAAAAATGGTGGCGTTGAGGATTACAAGAATCTATGGATAGCGTCACTGGAGGAGACTATCGACTATTTGAATGTTGCTCGTACTTTTTACAACCGAGAAACTGATCCAAAACTTAAGAAAGATTACTGGTGGCAGATGATCCAGCTGCTTCCAAGCAGCTATAACCAGACTCGTAATGTTAAGCTGAATTATGAGGTGCTGGCGAATATTTACAGACAGCGGAAGAATCACAAGTTGGATGAGTGGCGAGAGTTTTGTAAATGGATTGAGAGTCTTCCGTATTCTGAATTGATTACTGGAAAAGGATATACCTACACTCTAAATGATTGTGTTCGTTGTGTCGAGTATAAAAAGAAACCGTACAATGCTGAGCCTCCGATTTGTCATTTATGTACAGTATATGATAAGCAGCATGGTATCGAATGCCAATTTGACGAAGACAAATCATTGACTGATGAAATGATTCAGGAGCGTATAAAGAATCGTAACGGCTCACCGGTTTATAATGAAACTGAGTTATATTGGAAGAGGAAACACTGATCATGATGCTTTACTAAAGAAAGCTATATTTGGAAGTCCTATGAGACAGGGAGGTAAATATGACATCTAATATTTTAATTACATTTCTTTTATCTTTGTTAACGTTATCCGGAATTAATACTTCAAACACAAGCCAGGCCATTACGGATACAACCGTAGTGAACGAATCTGCAGAGGTAGCAACTGGAGATACCGATTACGAAGAAGATGACGAAGTTAATGATGAAACCGATGATGAAATTGCCGATGAAGATTTGATGAGCATCGAAGAAAAATACGAACATAACAAACGCAATTATAGTGGGGATAGTGGGGATACTTTGGTCTGGTATGACGTCCCGTACTGTGATAATCATGACTTTGAAGTTCTTGGTGATGAAACCGAAACTATGTATATCTGCAAAAAATGTGGATATTCATATTCTGAATTCCATAAAAATGCTGAAAGTGAAGACAATACGGATTCCGATGAAGACGAAAACGGAAGTGACGAAGATGCAGATTCCGATGAAGACGAAAACGGAAGTAACGAAGAGCAGGAAAGTGATGACGAAGATACTTGCAACGAATAGTATATGTGGAGGTAAATATGGCGAAAATAGCTGATAGCAGTATGGACGGAGAATTAACGATTGAAGTCAAGGCGACATTAACTGTGGATGATGATACGTTTAATACTTGTGTAAATATTATGACGATCTATGCAAGAGAACACGGTATAAAAGGAATGACACTTGATTTTCGAAAAACAGCTCCTAGTCTGTTGGGAAGATTTCTCATGAGTGATGAAGCTGTGGAAGATATTCTTGGAGCCAAGACAAAATACAATAAGTAATAATGGGCTCTCTTCGGAGGGCCTTTTATATTTGGAGGACTAAGTTATGAGAATACGTACTGATAGTAAATATGATGGCGGAAATGTAACACAATTAAAAATCAGATTAAACACTACAGGTGAAACAATGAGAATGAACATTGTAAAGCCAAATGTTCCAGATTATACCATTGGAGAATTAAGCAGACCAAACAATGCGGAACTGATTTTTGATGACAGTAGAGATCTTGATACTTTTATAGATGCATTACTACAGCTTCAGAAATATCACAGGGAAAGTGTTGGTGAATGGAGGGTTGTGGAGTGAATGGCTTGGAAAATTTAACAGGTGCGTTGACGATACCTAAAATAAAAAATGGTTCTAAAGTATCTGTGGGAAAACTATATACTGTGACTTTTAACATCGATCATCATTTTAATTGGTTTCAGAAGAAAATGATTAAATGGTGTTTCGGGTTAACAGTGGAAGATTATACGGAGGAATAAGTTATGTTATATATTTGTGTGAGAACGTATGCAGATGGAAAATACATTAATATGGTACTTCCTAGGATATTCACAAACTATCATGAATGTATAGAGATGTGTATAGATCTTCAACAAAAACTTGATCAAGAAGAATCCGATGAACGTTGGATTCCTTTTCCATTGTATCAAGAAGATTGACACGCACATTTTACAACTCCTTATATGCAAGAAACAGATAAAAACAATCAAGGAGGAATTGTATTATGTTAAACGAAAAAATCAAAGAAAAGGCAAAGAATGGAGCTGAAAAGGTTAAAGATTTTTGGGATGATTACGGTTTAATCATTGGTTATTGTGCTGGTAGCATTAGGAAGACGTAAAAGTAAAAAATTTGAGATGGCATGGCGAGAAGCACAGAAACAAATGTTAGACGGTAATCGGAATTATGATTATGGACCGTATAAGCTTTGTAAATTCTTTGATCCGAACACTTTTAAAGAAATCGGGAAAGTAATGATGCATGAAACAAGTGTTGAAGCGTTTTTGGAGGCTAAGTAATTGCAAGATTGGGGCTTGTGTTTAACACAGGCTCTTTTCTTTTTATTATTATGTTTATTTCAGGAGGTATGAGATGGTAGTTGATAGCGATTTAAGAGAAGTAAACTTTGAGAAGTATTGTATTATTTGTAAACATGCGGATTGTCCAGAGCACGAAGATCCTTGTTTTGAGTGTTTAGATAATCCACTTAATTATTGTACAGAGAAACCTGTAAAGTGGGAGGAGAAAGAATGAAACCTAAGCATACATGGAATAGGAAACGTAATGGGACATATAGCAATTTAAGGTATTATCGGAACTTGAAAAAGAGGCTCGGTCGCTTGTATGTTAGGCGGGACGGTTCCATACGTATTATCGTTAATAACCGTAAGAAAATGGCAGGAAAGCCTATGAGACGCACACGACAAATAAAAATAGCGAAGAAGAGATATTTAGATTATCTTGTGAAACAGTATTTTGGAGGTAGCAGTAGTGAGTCATGATATGAAGAAGAGCTCGTCTGAAAAGCGGGCCGAACGAGAACAGGTACTGCATGATAAACAGTGCCGATATTCTCGTATGGAAAGAGATGGAAGACGTGAAGTAGCGGAGAAACATTTTAAGCATAAACCATATGGGAGGATGGAGTAAATAATGAGTATGTTAGAATGGGCTAAAAATGAGATTGCTATTGCAAGTAAGAGAGAAAGGGGAGACAAGCCAGAGGATGAGTGGGATTACGGCTGTGCTTGTTATGATAGTGCTCTCAGAGCTTTTGAAAGTCTATTAGGTGACGGACATAGTGGGATGAGTATTGGATTTACAAAAGATATTCTCAATCGTCTGATTGATGGAAAACCGCTTACTCCTATAGAAGATACAGAAGATACATGGGAATACATATACAATAATGCAGACGACAGTAAGGTTTATCGGTGTAAGAGAATGAGTAGTTTGCATAAAAAGATTGCTCAAGATGGAATAGTAACTTACAGTGATGTAGATAGATATTACTGTACGTCTAATTCGAACCCTCATCTTAGCTGGCATAACGGTTTCATAGCAAGTATTTATAATGAGATGTATCCACTCACTTTTCCATACATGCCGAGTAGCATACCAGACGTTATTGTATGTGATGAACTTCTGACGGACCGAAAAAATGGGGATTATGATACGATTGCTATATTATATATCATAAGAGCAAACGGGGAAAAGGTGGAGATAAACCGATATTTTAAAGAGAGTGAAATATCGTTTACTGAGATCTCGTCAGAAGAATATAAGGAGAGACAGCGATTGCATGAAAATCGTATAAAGGCTGAAGGAGAAACAGATATATGAGCAGATTAGGAACAGAGTTGCCGAAGGAGTATTCGGACAGATTTGATGAATTACGGCAGAATCGTGTAGAGGTTAGCTACTATAAATATGGTACAGCATCTGACAACTTTGGGATGAAATTGGTTAATGCACTGGAAAGTCATGATATGTGTGTTAAGAAGTATTTGAAGACAGGTAACACTGAGTATCTTTGTGATGCTGCCAATTATTTAATGTTTGAGTTTATGTACCCTCAGCGCGAGGGTGCTTTTTTTAAGTCTACCGACAGTGGCGAAAGTGCTGGAGTAGCTGGAACACCAATAAATCAGCTTAAGGAGAAATGGTATTGATGGATAAACAGAATAAAGTTTTATATTTGGTTGTGGCAGATACATTAAAGAGTGCTAAGCAGTTAATGGATGCATTTGCATTTAATAATATGCATGAATTGTCAAAAGTTTCTCGTGATGAACGTACTGTTTATTTAAAAGATGGGCGGATATTTAAGTTTACTTCTATGACAAGTAACAATTCGATTGTTCGAGGTCGACGAAACTGGAACATATACAGTGGTGGAGCATTTGAGGAGGAGTTTTTGAGTGACAATAAGTAATATTTGTGTTGGGGTCGTATTGTTTTTATGCATTATGGTTGTGACATTCATGTTTGGATGGCTTAGTGCATTTATATGTGACGATGATGATATGACAACGTTTTGGGCGTGGGTAACAACATCAGTCTGCTTAGCAGTATGTTTGGTTATTATATTTGTACAGAATAACATTATTTAAGGCGGATAAAGAATGAGCGAAAGATGTAAAGCAATCGATAAAGATTTAAGTAGGAACGGGTCTGGATATTATGACCCGACTGCTTATAAGGCTATGAAGCGTGTAGAAGCCGATGAGAAAAAGTATGGCAGGGATTATGAGAGATTCTATAACTTGCTTAACACAATCTTTTATATTTGTGAGCTTGCTGGGTTTCATGTGGAAGGTCGGATTGTGTTGACCGACAAGAAAACAGGAAAGGTGTGGAAGTGATGGCGTTATTTGAAGCAATTATGGTGGTTGGGTGTGTTATCAGTTTGTTAAATACGGGCAATCCGTTATATGCTGTGGCTACCGGAATATTATTTGTTGCTATGGAGATTGGTCTTAAGGATTGAGGTGTCAAAATGATATTTATAGTATCTACATGCGGTGACATACCTAAAGAAGAGTTAATTGAATTGCAGAAGCGACTCGAAGCAGAAGCGAACAGTCCCAATAAAAATAAGGTAATGTGTCTTCCTAGATTTGCTACTATTGCGAGTATTGATGATTGCAATTCGATAAAAGCAAAGGTAATAATGGACACCGATCCGATGAAAGGAGACAATAAATGAAATTTGTAGGTTGGGATTTGTATTTAATGAAGATCGTTTGTTATATCGGAGGAGCGATTTCTAAGGATATGCGGTGGTTTATTGTAGGTGCGTTGTTTGCAATTGCTCATGAGTTGAGACATATTTGGAATAAAAAGGAGAATAGCAATGAATCATGACTTGATAGTAGCTGTTATTTTAACGTTTGTTGGTTTTGTTCTTGGCAAGCTGATTATTTATTTGGTGGGGTAATTGTATATGAATAATGGCGATAAAAATGACTTAATCGTATCTTTGTCAATGTGGGCAATATATTGGTTAATTATAATAGTGATTTTAAAGGGGTTGGGATTATGATATTCATAGTGAAGCCTATTAATAAACGTTCTGAAGAAGAACTGCGTATGTTACATAATCGGTTAGCTGACGAGCTTGGCGATGTGAAAAAAAGCAGACATGCAGTATTATGTTTACCTGCTGATTGCACATACTATTGTATTAATGACTATAATTTGAATGATGTAAAGGTGGTTGTTGCCGAATCATGAAGATAATTGATATTTTTAAAAGAGAGTGGCCGGGATTGGCTGAGCAGATGGTGAAGTGGACACCTTGTGGGATTGGCAGGATTCGTGTGAGGTTAAAGAACAGACTGGAAGTTGTATTTACATACTATGATGACGAAACTTGGAGTTTGGAAACTAATAAGTTTAATAAGAAAAGGAGATAAATGTTATGGGTATGTATTTCGAATGCGAACTGAATAAAATAGACATTGACGAAGTTCTTAGCACTGTCCGATATATAGAACCGGAAGATTTGGTGGTATTATATCGAGAAAAGATTAGACGGCTGGAATCTGCATTGAAAAATTCGGAAGATGATAATATTCGGCGATCTGAGATGAATAAAGAATTGTCAGGTAAGGTTAAATGTCTTGGAAACAATAATCGAGAGCTGCTGAAAGAGAATAAGAGACTTAGAGCTGATCTTGAAGAGAGTCATGCGAATAGCATTAGACTGGTTGCTGAGTTGAAGACTGCTAAAAATGTATTGGTAGAAGCTAATAAGAAGTTATTTAACAGTCAGTTTGGCTTACAGTCGATGCCATGCCATGATCTTATGACGGAGAATCATAGATTGTTACAGAGGCAGGCTAGTCTTGAAACTCAAATCAATATTCTGAATGTAGTTAGTGACGGGTACAAAGACGATATTGGTAAACTTATACATGAGAACGAAAAGCTGAAGACTGAGAATAAGCATTTACTGAAAGAAAATAAGGATTTGAAAGAATCTGTTAAAAAGTTAAAGGAAGAGCGTGAAATATTATCGACGAAACAGGTATATTTTGAAGATCAAATTAACACTTTAAATGCAACTTGTGAAGGATATGCGGACAACCTCAATGCATATAGAAAAGATGTTGATCAGCTTACTCGGGAAAATAAGGAGTTGATTGAGGAGCGGGACGCTTTATGGGATGAGACGCAACATTTGGACAAAATATATAAGCAGTTGCTGAATGAGAAAAAACGTTTACAGGAAAATTTTGAAGAGTTAAAGGCTTCTTCGGACTTATCCATGACTGCAGAATTGGCAGAAATATTTGCCGAATTCACAGTTAAAGATAAGGAAAATCGTGATAATTTGAGTGTGAAAATCGATGAATTTAGGGAGAAATATCAGTTTGAATAATCGTTATTTGCGGTGACTATGGGCTGAAATTTGATGAAAAACGGTCATTTTTCGGTCCAAAATAGCCGTCCACTTTTATTTTCAAAAGTGTCAAAAAGTGGACCAAAAGTGGACGAGTTGCAAAAAGTGACACTTGAAATTGTGAAAATTCTGTGAAAAATAGTAAAATTTGTCAAAATCCGTCCACTTTTCCCACTTTTTAGGGGTTTTAACCTATATATGTGAAAATTATAATATTGTTTATATATAAACATAATAATAATTTTAGTATATATTAATATAGCATTTTGGGCGAAAAAGTGGACGAAACGGCATTTTTGGCAAATTCTAAGGTTTTTTGACGAAAAAGGAGGATTTTTATGAGAAGCACTAAAAGAAGAGACTGGTATGACGAAATTTATGATACTTATGTATTGATGCATCTCAGAGGTGATGAAGCCAACATCGTCGAATGGACGCCTTTTGGTAGAAATTCAATTGATATTACGTTTAGGGATGGTAGTGTGTTCCGATATAACTATTTCAGAAATTCAATAACCAGACTCGATGTAGCTATTGATGATATTAAAACCATGACAGAACAAATGAGAGAAATGTTCCCTCATAAAATTCGTAAAGCCATGTTGGATGCTGGATGTTCTCAAAAAGATTTAGCGCAGGGTATTGGTACAACAGAATGCACTGTTAGTCATTATTGCTCTGGAAAGCGGCTTCCAAATCTTATAACAATTTCCATCATGGCAAAATTCTTAAATTGTGATCTCTACGAACTTATACCGTATTATGATCCAAAAGACAACAGAATCAAATAATATTTTATAGACCCGATTATGGGTCTTTTATTTTGCACGCGAAAAATACATGGGCTTTTATGAAGAGAGAGAGGTAATATGGGCATTTCCCATACTTACACTTTCTCTTTTCGTTTACTCATAATAATTTTCTCCAGTACATTTCAGAAGGGAGGTAACACGATGTCACGATTAGAAAGTAATTTTCAAGCAGAATTGAAAAAAGATCTTAGAGCAATGTTTAACGGTTGCATTGTTTTAAAGACTGACCCGACCGACACTCAGGGTATTCCAGACCTCCTGGTTCTATATCGTGACAAATGGGCCTCCCTGGAATGTAAGAGAAATCGCAATGCAAGTAGAAGACCTAATCAGGAATATTACGTAGATAAAATGAACAATATGTCATTCTCACGATTTGTATATCCTGAGAACAAGGAGGAAGTTTTAAATGAACTACGAGAAGTATTCGAACCTTGTAGGTAAACATGCATTGTTTTCACCCAGTTCAGTATGTCTTATTGATAAAACGGATAAAGACATTATTCGATACTGGGCGAGAAAGTATATTCCAGAAATAGGAACCGCTCTGCATGATATTGCTAGAGCTCATATCAAAAATAGAATTAAGTTGACCCGATATTCCAAATCCGAAGTATTGTTATCATTAATTGATACTTACAAAATTCCTTTAGCTGTTATCGAAAGAGCTATTGACTTTGATGCTAAGTATCAGAATTTGATGACCTATGTGAACGATGGTATTAAGCACCGCATGGTCCCTGAACAAATTTTATATTTGTCGAACTTATGCTTTGGAACTGCAGATACTATTTCTTCTTTGGATTCCGTGGAACGAACCGGAATGTTACGAATTCATGATTTGAAGACCGGTGACACTCCGGCAAAGATGTTTCAGCTTGAAAACTACGCTGCTTTATTTTGTTTGAATTATAACTACAAACCAGTTGACCTTGAAATGGAGCTTCGCATTTATCAGTCTGGTGAAGTACTGTATCACAATCCTGATCCTAATGATGTTCAGTTAATAATAGATCAATATAAGAATGCTAATCAGTTGATAAATGATATTTTGATGGAGGATTAAGAAATGTATGAAGAAAACCCGCCGTTAGACGAAGTTTATGATTTTTATACAATGAGTGAAGATGACTTTTATGACGAAGACAATCTAACTCATTACGGTATGCCAAGAAGATCAGGACGATATCCATGGGGATCTGGTGATAATCCATATCAACATTCAGCGGATTTCATGGCGAGAGTTCAGAGTCTTAAGAAATCTAATGCCACAGCAGTTGACGAATCCACTGGTGAGATTCTTACAGGAGAAAGAGCAATTGCTAAAATTATGGGATTGTCTAACACCAAAGAGCTTCGAGTACAGTACGCTTTGGCTAAAGACGAGAAAAGAACATATGACGTTCAGACTGCTAAATCCATGAGAGCAGACGGTAAATCTTTGAATGAGATTGCTAAAGCTATGGGATTTAAGAATGATTCGTCAGTACGATCCTTGCTGAATGACCAATCTGCTTCCAAGATGAACAAATCAAAAAAGACAGCTGATACGTTAAAACAATGCTTGAAAGAAAAACTTAAAGACGATCCTAAAGCTGTATTAGATGTTGGGGTCGGTGTTGAAAGAGAGCTTGGTGTTTCTAAAGAGAAACTGAACGAAGCTCTTTATATCATGCAACAAGAAGGTTACCAGGTATGGAAAGGATCTGTACCACAGGCAACCAATCCTGGAAAGAAAACCAACTTACGAATTGTCGGGCCAGAAGGAACTCCAAAGAGCGCACCTTTTGACTATGAACATATTCATTCGGTTGGTGAATACACTTCCAGAGATAATGGTGAGACATTTTCTAAAACTAAGTTTCCAGTCAGCATGGACCCAAAGAGATTAGCAATTAGATATGCTGAAGATGGGGGAACTAATAAAGACGGAGTCATTGAGCTTCGAAGAGGTGTAAAAGACCTTGATCTCGGCGAAAGTCATTATGCACAGGTACGAATCTTGGTTGATGGTGATCAATATTTGAAAGGTATGGCAGTATATTCTGACAATCTTCCAAAAGGTGTTGATGTTTTATTTAACACCAACAAGTCCCAAGACAAATCAATGAGAGATGTTCTCAAAGAAGTTAAGCACGACAAAGATGGAAATATTGATCAAGATAATCCTTTCGGTGCTTTGATTAAAGCTAAAGGACAGAGCGAATATATCGGTTCGGACGGTAAAACTCATCAGTCTTTAATTAATAAGACACGAGAAGAAGGCGACTGGGCTGATTGGACAGATAAACTGTCATCACAGTTCCTTGGTAAACAAAATATCGGTCTTATTAAGCAGCAAACGAAGATGGCGATAGCCGATAAGCAGTCGGAATTCGATGATATTATGGCATTGACGAATCCTACTGTTAAAAAGAATTTGCTAGAGTCATTTGCGAATGATTGTGATTCGGTTGCAGTACATTTGGATGCTGCAGCTCTTCCAAGACAGAAATATCACGTTATTTTGCCTCTTACTTCAGTATCTGATAAAGAGGTTTATGCGCCAGGATATAAAAATGGTGAAACTGTAGCCCTTGTACGATTCCCTCATGGCGGAACATTCGAAATTCCTATTCTTAAAGTTAATAATAAGATTAAAGAAGGACAAGATGTTATTGGTACAGCAGCAAAAGATGCAATCGGTATCAGTTCTCGTACAGCTGGTATATTATCTGGAGCAGATTTTGATGGTGACACTGTCATGGTTATTCCGTGTAACTCTGAAAACAGTAAAATTAAAATCTCTCACAAGCCACCACTCAAAGATCTTGAAGGATTTGAACCTAAAGATACATATGGTAGTGATAAAGTAACTACAGATACCAAAGGTAATAAACATTATTATCGTAACGGTGCGGAATTTAAGGTTATGAGAAATACGCAAACTGAAATGGGTATTATATCGAACCTCATTACAGATATGACACTGAAAGGTGCTACTGAAGATGAGTTGGCACGAGCTGTACGTCATTCAATGGTTGTTATTGACGCTGAGAAACATAAATTGGACTATAAAGCCAGCTATGTAGACAATGCAATCGCCTCATTAAAGAAAAAATATCAGGGCGTAACAGAAGCAGATGGTACATATCATGAAGGTGCCGGCACTTTATTATCTCGTGCAAAATCTAAGAAAATGGTACTCAAAAGGGTCGGTACTCCTAAGATTGATCCTGAGACAGGCGAATTACGTTATAAAGAGGTCACTGAGACCTTTGTGGATAAGAAGACTGGCAAAACTCGTATCAGAGAGCAGGAATCCACCAGAATGGCAGAGGCTAAGGATGCTCATATTTTATCCTCTGGGAACCCAAAGGAAGAAGTATACGCCGACTACGCTAACTCCATGAAGGCTATGGCTAACCAGGCCCGTAAGGAGATGCTATCCGCCGGCAAAATTGAATATAGCAGTTCAGCTCGACAAGTATATCAAAAAGAGGTATCGGATCTCATGGCTAAGCTTAATATAGCCATGCTGAATGCCCCTAAAGAGCGTAAAGCCCAGTTGATAGCGGCATCCGAAGTCAAAGCGAAGCAGCTTGCTAATCCAGATATGACCAAGAAGGAGCTTAAAAAGGCTAAGCAGGTAGCCCTATCGAATGCCCGGTATAAAGTTGGAGCATCTGGTAAGGAATCACGTATTAACATTACTGACAAAGAGTGGGATGCCATACAAGCCGGTGCCATATCAGAGACCAAATTGAAGCAGATACTTACCAAAGCTGATCCAGACAGAGTTAGAGAGCTTGCCACACCACGAACCAACAAAGAGTTAAGTAGTGGAAAGAAAGCTCTTATTAAATCAATGGCTGGAAGTAACTATTCTCTTGATGAAATTGCTGCAAGACTTGGTATTTCTACTTCTACAGTAAGCAAATATTTGTAAAGGAGATCAATTGATTGTATGAAAACAGCAATTACAACAGTCGACAATCCGTACGATCCAATTGATCAGTTTGATTCTTGGTTTCTGTACGATGTTACGATGAATCATAATACTTGTGCTTTGCTAGGCAGAATAGCAAGAACATCCGATCAGCTATCCGATGCTGAAAATGATGCGGAAATAGAAAGAGCAATTGATGACATAATCAAATATGATGTTGAAAAGATCTATAAAAAAGTTTCGCATTAACTTTAGTCATTTACAATTTGATACAAAATGTTTATCACTTTGCATGTCATGAGTTGATTTGTGATCCATTTCAAATGTAAATGATGTAAGTTGCTTTGTCTTTTGTTCAAGCTAATAATTTATGTTATGACAAAACAGTTTTCAAATCAGATTATTCTGTTTAATAACATAAAAATAAATATAAAATTAAATATAAAACCGTCGTGATATTCAAAAGGGTATAGGGGGGTCTCGCTAAAACAGCACCCCCTCCCTCATCGCGCCGGTCTTTATTTTTTCTCCGGCGGAATTTTTTGAAAAGCAAATGATATTTCGGTTATACCTTTTAAAAGGGTTTATAGGATTTTTAGGAAAGTGGGACTCCTTTCCAATTTCGTAATATAACCGCCGTAGTAAATTTTTATTTTTGCCTTCTGTATTTTTGTTCTGGTTTGATGAAAAAG